>Ga0182004_10000486_pt1 | contig 24272 bp, 22 predicted proteins | sample Sormic07211540_1_FD_120479 | JGI IMG/M metagenome (GOLD analysis project Ga0182004, IMG submission 120479) | Endophyte microbial communities from Sorghum bicolor roots, Mead, Nebraska, USA - 072115-40_1 MetaG | ecosystem: Host-associated > Plants > Roots > Unclassified | place: USA: Nebraska...
CTACATGATTTATGCCATGGGAAGGATGACATACCTCTGGGGCAAGGATGCTGAAGAATTCAAACCTGAAAGGTGGCTTGTGAATGGAGTTTTCCAGCAAGAGAGCCCTTACAAGTTTGCAGCCTTTAATGTAAGTATCTCGCCATGGGCTTAAAGTTCCTATATGTTTACAATATAAACATGTCCAGTTCTAGTTAGGTCAATGCCAAGCAGAGCCCAAATCAGCGCTGAGAATTAGAAAGAAAATTAAGAAAACAACAATAACTAGTGGTATTCTGGTGTTACCTTGTGCTGCTTGAGTACAATTGAATAACTGGTGCACAACATTGCATTGATACTGAAGTAGATGACATGCTACCCCATTGTCAGTAGCGACAAATGACACACCATCGCTTCAATTGCAGTTACAGAACGAGTAGGGTGCTACAAAGACATCCACCAATACAAAATCATGGAAATTGTTCATAAGTTATCAAGTTCCTAAGATGACCAAAGATAATTTCATTGGTTTTCAGATCACCATTATTTGAATTTAACAAAGCTTATTCCTTCCATGATCAGGCGGGTCCCCGCATCTGCTTGGGGAAGGAATTTGCGTACAGGCAGATGAAGATCATGGCTGCTACCCTGTTATATTTCTTCAGGTTCAAACTGGAGGATGAATCCAAGGAACCGACATACAAAGTCATGTTTACCCTGCACATCGACAAAGGTCTTCACTTGTATGCATACCCACGTTCAGCATAGACCCCCAAACAAGATATCCTTTGCTGACGTGCATATTCCACAAATGACACTAGTGTTTTGCCCCCTTTTAGCAAGTCACTGTGAGTACATACAAGAGCAATGAAGCAGCATGAGCATGGGACAGTTTTAGGTAAAATTAAGTTATTTAATGAATTGGTAATTACCATCCCAATAGCATGGGATCAAACATGATCCATATATTGGTCTTTCAAAAAAAAAGATATCGAAACGAAACTACCCATCGAATGAGAAGTATACTTTATTTCTTATTATTAATCGCATGATACCCATTGCTAACAGTAACATGAAGATCCAAGCAATCTCTGCACATGAACATTACAGTAATAATAGAAAGAAACTGCAAAATGCAAGAGAACAGCAAGGACGAGAACGAGAACGGGTCCGCGAGCACGTGAGTTAGCCCGGCACTGATATTCGTTGAGCTGAAAGTAATTATGTTTCCCGGGTGCTTTGCTGTAGTTAATCCAGATGGGCCACGGTAGCTGCCTCTTGGTATTGAGAGGCCCAAACTGTTGGTTTGCGATATATAAGTATACCTTTGCCGATGAGTCCGATAATACCATTTTGCTGTATATACAGTAGAAACAAATTGTGCAAAAAGTCTCAGAGCTGAAGTCATAACTCATAAGAGCACGCACTGCATGACGGCATCTTCTTTGGACCCAAAGGAAACGTGCTGCCCCTGCACAGACAAACCCAACTGCTGCCACGGCCATGCTGACGATTTTCCAAGCCGACTGATCCTTGACTCAATGTTATACTATCCATTTCGTTGTCCTAGTCTTTATCTTGTACACAAGGCAGCAATAATTTAATTCTAAAATTATTATCCATGCCTTCTTGTAAAAGGAGGAGCATACTTATATATAAAGATTAAAGATCATACTTCTTCCCACCAAATGGTCTTCTAAATCCAGTTTGGAAACCTCCAGGTCAAAGAGGTTCACCTCATTCTTCAGTCTCAATTTACTTCCCCCCTCCCCAAACACAAAAGTCTCAACAAACCTCGATGCAGATATCATTCTGTAGTTGTTCCTTTGCAGAGTTTCAAGTTTGAACACGGCATAGTATAGTCCATTTGGTACGGCGCGGTAGCATACTTCTTGTTCCCATCAATAGAGCAACACGAGCTGGGTCAACTTGCTCTGACTCTGACTCTCTGAGTGAGCAAGCACCTCCTGCACCACAGCAGCTCCAGCTCCAAATCCAATGGCTTCCCAGCTATCCTCCCTCGCCGCACCGGCAGGCCTGTGCCTGCTCTCAGCTCTTGCCGCAGCCTTGCTGGTACTCACCCTCTACGTCCTGTGCGTCGTCGCGTCCTTCGCCGTCTTCTGCGCCAGAGAGTTCGCCCGGAGAGACCCGGAACGGCCACCGCTCATGGGAACGATGTTCCGGCAGCTCAAGAACTTCGACAGGCTGTTCGACGAGCATGTCAAGTACGCGCTGGCGCATCGCACCTGCAGGCTGGTCTACGCTGGACACAGCGAGCTCTTCACGGCTGACCCTGCTGTCGTTGAGCATGTTCTCAAGACCAGTTTCAGCAAATACAGCAAGGTGGCCCATAAAATTCTTTTAACCCCCCCCCCCCCATCAGTCTTAGATCAGCACATAGTTCAATTTCTGTGCCAGGTGCCTAAATCCTGCATCAAATGGTGTCAAAACTTCAGCAATCTGAACTGAAATTACCTTAAAACAACACTTACCTTCATTCAACGAGAACACTACAGTAAACTGCAAGCAAAAAAAGTTAATACTCAATACATCGTCATGCATAAGAAATATAAATTATCTTCAGACTTGAACTTATTTTATTTAAATTAAAGTAGATTATTCATCAGCCTTAAACTTATTTTAAAGTGTATTTTCATTCTTATCCGTCAGATCATTGAGCTACTTAACTACATAGACAATTGATTTACTTAGATAGATATGACAGGCTATCACAATATGACCATATGAACATGATATTGAACTTATTTGAGGCAAAAACACAGGGAGCATACAATATTGAAATTATGAAGGATCTCTTCGGGGATGGAATTTTTGCAATAGACGGGGATAAGTGGAGGCACCAGAGGAAGCTGGCAAGTCATGAATTCTCAACCAAAGTGCTACGTGAATTCAGCAGCGTTGTGTTCAGAGTGAATGCTACAAGACTGACAGATAAGATATCATCTGCAGCAGCTAACAGAACAATTCTAAACATGCAGGTACCTACATGACTAACATGAAAGTGCATATATATTATCAATTTGTAAATACCTTCATATTGGTAGATGTTAGTTAAGTGATACATAATATTTGTATTTGATAGAAAAATTGGATCATATTAATGCATCCTTTTTCAGGATCTTTTGATGAAAACAACTATGGATTCAATCTTCAAAGTGGGATTTGGTTTTGAGCTGAATACGCTATCTGGAACAGATGAATCTAGTGTTCAGTTCAGCAATGCCTTTGATGAGGCAAACTCTCTTGTCTACCACCGATATGTCGATCTGTTCTGGCAGCTGAAACGATATTTCAACATTGGATCAGAAGCGAAGCTTAAAAAGAACATTCAGATCATTGATGACTTCGTGATGAAGTTGATCCACCAAAAGAGAGAGCAAATGAGTGGGCGAGATAATGTAAGGGCTGCAAAACTCTAACCTGAATATAAGCTTGTCGACGTGTATGCCTTCTGTGTTGCTATATGCATTTTACTAACAACCTGATGACGAAAACTCAATCTGGCACTAAAATAAGAGATCTTTATGTCTAGCCACGAGATATTTGCATCCTAACAAGATGGACAATTTTAGATCTGCTGAAGGATCAATATGTCATGCATCATATGCAAACCACCTAAATTTTCATGTAAATCATATCTGAAAGGTGGTGTGATTTTGTTTATCAGCTCTTATGTCTTGTGGAGCATGTACTCTCCAGAAAGTCTGAGCAGCTTTTGAATCTAGTGTTAGTATCCAGAGTTTTACTTCAGCAACAGTTTTACTTCTCCAGAAAGTCTGTGCAGCATCCAGAGTATACTGCACAGTTTTACTTCTGCAACATCTTCTCTTAACTGAACTCTATCTTCACCTTTATGATGCATGCAGAAAGCCAGAGAGGACATACTATCAAGATTCATAATAGCAAGCAAGGAGGACCCTGAAACGATCAATGATCGCTACCTGCGTGACATAGTCCTCAATTTTCTGATTGCTGGGAAAGACACAACTGGGAACACACTCTCCTGGTTCTTCTACATGCTTTGCAAGAATCCTATAGTGCAGGATAAAGTTGCCCTCGAAATCAAGGAGTCCGTTAAGTGGGCTGAGGAAGATAACAACACAGAAGACTTCACTGCAAGATTGAATGACGGAACAATTGACAAAATGCCCTACCTCCATGCTGCAATCTCTGAGACACTACGGCTGTATCCAGCTGTTCCAGTGGTACAATAAATCCTCTGTAGGCTATTCCTTGACTAGGGTCCATGCAAACAAATTTGATCATGATTTAGCTTAATTACAATGTGTTATTAACATCTCCATCGTAATGAAAAATGGATGTCCTTTGTTACCAGTATGAACTTAACTAGCTAACTACAAAAGATATTAGTTAGATGGTTTGGGGTGAAAATACTATAACTACTACAAATACATGAAAGTAGTCTTCAGAAATCAGCATGGATTTTTAAAGACTACCAGAGATAGGAAACGGCATGGTCTATTTCCATGTAAAATTACTAGAAGTTAGATATTCTAAACCACCTTTAAGTTGCTACTAGCTGTCGGCAAGTTGAATCTGCATTTGGAATGATTTTATCCACAAAGGGACAAATCGGTATCAAAGGACAATTACAGGAATATACTTTCAAAAAGTTTAAGGAAATTTGTACTCAAGATTACTCCATATATGGAACCAGAAAATCAATCAGTCAATTATAAGTATGCCACTATGAAGGAAATAAAAAAGCTCTATGTAACACCATGTTTCTTTTATTTACACAGACTTGCATTTTACAAATTTCGTTCGTGAAATTTTCTGTGGCACTCTTACAGGATGGTAAGATGGTGGAAGAAGATGATGTACTACCTAATGGCTATAAAGCGATAAAAGGAGATGGAATGAACTACATGATATATGCAATGGGGAGGATGACATACCTCTGGGGTGAAGATGCTGAAGATTTCAAGCCAGAAAGATGGATTGTGAATGGAGTTTTCCAGCAAGAGAGTCCTTACAAGTTTGTGTCCTTCAATGTAAGTATAACTCACTAGTCATCTCTCACATGTTCAGAGAGAACATAAATCTAACAATAATCACATGTCTTTACTAGGTACTACCTAGATTCTCATAGACAATTAGAAAGGAACAGATAAAGTTTAGAATAATAGCAGATAGTGGCATTCAAATTGTGTTCTCTTGCTATAGGCCAATGCTAAGGCCCGGTTGGGAAATAAATCATGCTAAGGCCAAGCTAGAAGCTACTATCAGCTCTCAAACTATCTAAACAACCTAAGCTAATTTCATTAGCCTTCACCTAGGAGGGTGTCTGTCATTTCCCCGTGTTCAAATTTTTTTAAGGCAACCATTTGCATTTAATGAAGCTTTCTTCAATGATCAGGCGGGGCCCCGCATTTGCTTAGGGAAAGAGTTTGCATATAGGCAGATGAAGATCATGGCAGCCACCCTGATACACTTCTTCAGGTTCAAACTGGCAGATGAATCCAAGGATGCTACATACAAAACAATGTTTACCCTCCACATGGATAAAGGACTCCAGTTGTATGCATACCCACGTTCTACTTGAAATGCCAAAATAAGTTTTTTTAATCCTTTATTACTGTTGGCGACATGTATATAATCCACAACTGTACTTTGGGGAGGTTGGGGGGAAAAATCACTGTGATGCCAAATAATGAGTTTATTATGCTCCAATTGCCATCTCAAAGAATGGACTAGAACCAAATATGGACAATTTTCCAAAATCCAAGCCACTGATCAAACAGTCAGTATCTGCTTTCTTAATCACATAATACCCTGTTGGCAAGAACACAACACTGATCCAATTGGAAAAACAAATACACAAAAGAAGACAGGAATCCAGACAGGAATATCTGTTTCAGAATTGCCTACATGAAGGTACAGATTACAAAATTGATACTCTAAACTTCTCTGTATAAACAGAGTAAGCTTGTTAAGTGATGATATAATAAACAGACAAAATATTTATTGTGATAAGAATGTATTCTCTGCTAGTGTTGGAAGCTTGAGTCCAGGCCTTGATGTCCATCCTTTAATATTTCTGTAATTCTCAATAGCCTCTTTCCTTAGCATCTCACGGGAAGCATCTAAAGCGCTCTTCACCTAGAAAAGTATAGAACCATCGATGTGTAATCCAGAATATAGATCACACAAAAGGAGTTCATATAGAGCGACGTGAAGTACCTTCGGGAATGACAACTTCGGTGGAGCCTGAACAACTTCACCAAATTTGACTTTCTCACGCCCAGGGAAGTCTGGAACAGTTTCTGCCTTATTGCCCTTGCGCTTCTTTTTCTTCTCATTCAGATGTCTGAAATTTATGGAAGGGCATGTCGCATTGTTTACACCTTCTAATGACGATATAACAGATGGAGTCTAGATCAAATGCATAGGGCAGTACTAGAGAACTCACTGCTTCCTTCTTTGCTTCTTCGAGACTGAGATGTTCTTGTCCAGTTCCTCGAAACGAAGGTCCTTAGCCTTTCCCCTCTTTCTCTTCCCCTTACTTCCCTCTGCATTCACGTTCTCATTGGCAGCTGAACCATCTTCACTGCCTTTAATCTCTGATGCTTTGCTATCAGCAGGAGCCTCCAATATCTGCTTCTTAATTTTCTACATGAACACCAAAATTGAATTGAAAGAGAAAATGCCGATTAACACATCACATTCTTAACAAGCAGGGTCGAATTTCACACTACTCCACCGCGGAAGTACCTTGTCCTTTGCCTTTTCTGTTGGGGTCCTTTCTGTTGCCGGCCTATTCTTCCTTAACCCACCGTCTTGCTTCCCGGCAGCACCTCCTGTGCAGCAACCACCATCACCAGCACGCGCACAATGTCAAGTCAGGGAGTAGAACAGGAGATTGAGCAGATCATCTATATATTCTAATTGCGGCGCCGGGTAGAGGCTAGGAGAATAGGCACCTGAGGACGCGTCAGCGTTGGCGTTGTGCTTGTTCTGGAAGGCGATGAGGCGGCGGAGTTTGGACGGGATGGCCTCGAGCTCCCGGTGCTTCGGCGGCGGGGGCAGGCGCGTGTCCCCGCCGTGCGCCGCCTGGAAGTTCTTCTCCCTCCGCCGCTGCCCCTTTCCCGGCATCTCCTCCTCCTCCGCCGCCGCCGCCGCCGCCCGCTTGCTCTCTCGCTCGCTGGTTAGTTCGTTGCAGCCGCCGCCGTCTACGCCGTGGTGCGGCGGTGCACGAGACGCGACGAGGGCAGTAGCCTAGTCATGGGCCTGTGGGCTGTGGTGGGACTGTGTTGGTCTTAGGCCCATTTCTTATTGAGCTCAAGTAAGCACAACAATATGGGCCTATAGCCCTTTTGCATTTACTTATGGATTTTCAGCAGGTCAATTAGTGTTTTTTTTTCTGTTCTCAAATAAAACAACCAATATGGCGACAGAAAGGCCCAGAAGATACTGCTCCAAGTTTTTAAAGCTCCACTAGAAAAATGTTCACCATGTGACTATAGGAAAGGTTTTTAGTCCATGGAGTTAGAGGAGGAATTTTTTTAGATAATAAACACAAATTACCGGCTTCATCATTCCTCTAGGAGCAAAGAATCTGACTAATTATTACAAGCGCACACTAAAGCGAAAAACCAAGGAACCACTCCTAACGTCCAAGACAATAAATGGAACTCCGACCATGAGAAGCAAACAAACACATAGCACTAGACTCTAAAAGCCTACATGCCTCCACAAATGGATGTCTTGTGCTCATCCAAGCGCTGCAATTGAGTACAAAATCAGAACCAATACCCCCCTCCCTCATAGAAAAGTACCTAAAAACTAGAGGTGTGGGCTTAGAACTTGGCGCTAGATTTGAGAATGAAAAGTTTTGTTTGGAATGGTTCTTTGTCTCTTGTATATATATTGTTTTGTAACCTTGCATTTTGTCCGTGATTCCTAATAGATAAATATGTTTTAAGGTTTCTTTTTTTATGTCCATGTGTCTCATTGTACATCTACACAAAGTACATAGATAATGGACAACAAATGAGTGCAACGTACCACATAGTTAGCGAATATAAACCATCATTGATGGCATCATAGACCTCCTCATTTCCATCTCCAGCCATGTTACCAAGATCAATATAGGTTATTCTTTTGCCTTGGGGTATTGTGGTGTTCATACTTTTTTTTTGCGAAGGGTGGTGTTCATACTTATAGGATGCCAAAAATAAGCTTCAGCGTAATAACCTAGAAGACTAGTGCTAAATAATTGTACATGTATTTTTATAGTTAGGAGTATGTATTTATTACTCCCTCCGTCCATAAAAGAATGCAATTTTTACTTTTCGAGAAATCAAGGCGTTTAAACTTTGACTAAGTTTATATAAAAAATAGTATTTTTCATAGTATAAAATAAGTACCATTTAATTAGTTATAGAATATATCATAATAAATTTATTTGGACAACTAAATGCAAAAACAATTTACTGTAAACTTGGTCAAACTTGAGTTAGATTGATTGGCACGGATACTAGAATTTTATTCTTTTGTAGACAGAGGTAACACTTGATCAGCTTGTTTGGTAGAGCTTGTTTTGCTTCGAATTCTTCGTGGATGCTGATTATGTGACTGAAAATGTTTCTCTAGGATAAACATTAGACATATAGTGGTCAGAAAAAAAAAACCAGTACCTTTTTAGCTTGGAGCTTTCCAATTTATTTTATAGAATTAATAATTCACAGAGAAAATATTTCTCTAGGATAAACTCTATACATATAATAATTAGAAAAAGCTAGTACTTCGTTAGCTCGGAGCTCTCTAGTTCATTTTATATAGAATTAACAATTCACAGAATCAACATATTCACGGTAAAAAAATTACGGACAAACAGGCCCTGAGCCGAAGTCCGCCGCTACACGCCTGGGAACCGAACCTGGGTAGAAAGCCCTTGTGGCCTTAGCCTCCATGCTCTTTGGGCCGGCCCATCGAGATTTGCAATTGCTCAACGTGCGGAAGCTTCCAGAAACTCGCTGGGCCCCACATGGCATTGCCGGCCGCGAGTGCGCGTGCGCAGTGTCTCCTTCGCTTCCGCGGCCGGTCGCCGTTGCCGCGTCTCCCTCTCCCTCTCCCTTCCCCTCCCGCGACCACACGAGCAGCGTCCCGCCGCCGAGGTGTACGGATGGCCTCCTCGGACGCCTCTGCCGCTGCGCCGCCCAGCGCTACCGTCGAGGTGCCCGGCGCCGCGGCCCCCGTCCTCGTCGTGGGCGCGCCGGGACTCCCCGAGGCGGACTTCAGGTCAGCGTTTGGGGTCCACTTCTCCGGTTCCGTCTGGTGGAATTGGAAAGCTCGCTGATGTCTGTTGGCTGCGGGCTCTGGTAAGCGCAGGAACGCGGTGGAGTCGTCGCTGTTCAAGCAGTGGCTGCGGAACCTGCAGTCGGAGAAGGGCGTCCTCACCTACGGGAGGCTGAGCCTTACGCGGGTCCTCATCCAGGTGATGTGCATTTGTGCGGCTGGCTCGGTCTAATTGATTGATTGCATGACATTGCTCAATTTGCTCTCGTTTGCGTCTGGATTTGTGATTCAGGGAGTTGACACGTTTGGGAAACGGGTGGGCTTTCTCAAGTTCAAAGCTGACATCGTGGACGAGGAAACGAAAACCAAGGTGATTGGTTGAAATGTTCCTTCTGGTATCGTTGTACATTTGTTTGGATCCTAGAATGGTCAATTAGGACTAAAAATGATGGTCTATGCAGTCCAAATTTATCATCAGAGTTTGGTTAATAGTGAGGTGTTTCTCCTAGTAAACACACCATATGTGATTGTACTTTTTCTTTCTTTTCCCCTTTAAATTGATAATGTATTGCTGTACTGGTGAGGAGCTAATGGATAGAGATAGATGGGTGCAGCAAATGAGTAGAATAGATAGGTGCTTAGGGTGGATGTGGCCCAGCCTTTGCTTATGCTGAATATACAGGCTGAAGCACACTTTAGAAGTGTATTTTCAATTTTGTGATGACTTTGCTTTTCAGTCTTGACTATGGCATTGAATATTACGTGTATTAAAATCTATGTGTGATATACCAATATCTTTCCTGCATCCACTGATGAATTTTTCACCTTTAAATCGATTTGCGGGGTCTCTACTTTGTAGCACTAGCAGGATGATGGTTTAGTTCATACCATCTTTTGACAGTATATATAGGTTCCAGGAATTGTCTTTGCAAGAGGACCTGCGGTTGCCGTGTTGATTCTTTTGGAGTCTAAGGGGGAAACATATGCTGTGCTTACTGAGCAGGTATAGTGTACCATAGCATGATTTAGAGCACATGGATTTATTCAGTAAGCAAATTCACCTATTGACTGCTATCGAAATTCTAGGTTAGAGTTCCTGTTGGAAAATTCCTGTTGGAGCTGCCAGCTGGGATGCTAGATGATGAAAAAGGTGATTTTGTTGGCACCGCAGTCCGTGAGGTTAGTATCTTGACTTCTGAATAGAGCATGCAATGAAATTTGCATAGTACTATAGGAAATTAGCCAGCATTGGGGTGCTGCTTTTGCCTGGTTTTGGTTCAGATTGCACAAGCCATAATACATTGCTGTTGTAGTCAGAATTTCATATGAATCTGTAAAGTACTAATAACTGCATACAATATTCTTGTGGTGGTGATCCTTAATTGCTGGCAGGTGGAAGAGGAGACTGGTATAAAGCTGAATATAGAAGACATGGTTGATCTTACGGCACTGCTGGACCCGGCTACCGGAGGTCGAATGCTACCATCACCGGTAACTGGCCAGCATTTCCCTTTTGCTACTGTCTGCCAAAACTTCTGTTCACCTGGTTAATCACTATTTCCCCCCTGAAGAATCAGATTTCTGTACACATAAAAAGCATCTAAATCAACTTAATTGATGATAAAAGCTGCACAGAGATCTAAACCAGCGCTAGCTATTAGTACTTGATTGCAATCTTTTTGACGAATCAAAAGCAGGGCTAGTTGAGAAATACTAGAACCGTAAGCAAGAACCTGGGACTTGCCGATGTTCTGAACCCTGCTTTCAAAAACACTGCATTCTGATTCCTGCTAATTCAGACTGACGCCTCTGTACATTACTAGGGTGGCTGCGACGAAGAGATCGGCCTGTTCCTGTACAGGGGCCGCGTTGACGAGGAGACCATAAGATCGCTCCAGGGGAAGGAAACCGGGCTGCGCGACCATGGTGAGCTGATCAAGCTGCGCGTGGTTCCCTACAGCCAGCTCTGGCGGTCGACCGGCGATGCTAAAGCACTCTCCGCGATAGCCCTGTACGAGATGGCCAAGAGGGAAGGCCTGCTGCCACATCCGCCGTCGGCCAACTTGTAAAGACCTGCTTGCTAGCACTGCACTGTGCTGTGCTGTAACTGTAACAGATGGGTAGTTGCCTGTAAAATTGAAGGAACGACACTTGTGAAACAAAATCATATATTATTATATACATAAAGATTTAGTTTGGAGTTTGGATTATGGAGTAGCTTGGGATATGGGCGTACGTTTGTGCATTGTTGCTGATTTGTGGCGGTGTGGCTGACTCACTGGTCATTCGGGGCTCGCACTTCGCCCAGTTCGCTGGCCGGCTTTTATACGATTCAAACCACCACTCGGCAGCTGCCCCTGACCTGGCCGGCAAGCGGTTGCTTGGTTTGGCTGGAAGCAGAGCAGCAACACCCTCCTTGACTCCTTGCTCCTTGTAAACTGGAATCCCGAGTATCCGGAGGGATGGGTGCTTTCTAATAAAGCTGGATGAATGCCTTTGGTCTAAAAAAAAGTTTGATAATTAATTAGTAGAAACTGTATGTAATTATAAATTAATCTAATGTGGCCACTTTTATAGTATGAACTTTTCATATAACCAGACTAACGGCTGGTCAGAGATAACAAATTTGGATTTTTCAGATACGTGCATACTCTATATGATGGAGTGGTATTAGTAACCTACTTGAACTGAATGAAGCAACGACGTTACGACGTAGTAGTAGTAGTAGTGTTGTAGTACTCTTACCTGACGACTACGTACGCCCAACATAATGGAGGAGGAGGCGTTGGCTGGCCGGTCGATGGATCTTGTTTGAGTGAAAGGAAGCTGGAGACAGTCGCAGGGCAACTCTCCTTTGGCAGGACGACGACGTACGTGCGTGCATAATGCATGCATGTAACCGAATATTACTGCATGCATGCACGGCTGCACGATGGATCCGGATGAACACAGAACCAGCCGTCGATGACGACGACGATGACCGCCTGCCAGAGGAGAGCTGCCTACAACTGTCTTCAGCCTGCACGTAGCTAGTAGTCCTGCAGTCGTCGTCGTCGTCAGAAAACCATCAGCTCTGCTCCTCCATGGATGATATGATGATAGCTAGCAGTATAGCACCTTCTTCCTAGCTCCTCCTCTGCTTCCTCCTCGTGTGTCCGGTCCGCGCTGCTCTTATAGAGTCCATCGATCAGTAGGCTGGCGAGGCGCGGCATATGCCATGCTGCAGAATGGCATATGAGACTGAGAGATGGACTCCGGCCGGCCCCTATCAATGGATGCATGATGCGCTGGTCCATGGTTTGTACCATGGATATCCCTCCTCTGCAGATTCCTCCGCTACCATCAACTTTATCCTATTCCCCGGCCACGATGAGGCCGGCCTCCGTCGATATGGAGAATCCCGGGGCCGATCGGCCGCCAGCCGGCCGGTCGCGCTCGATCGGTGTCCATCCAGCGTCGTCCAGCCACTCTGTCGACCGGGAAACTGATCGATTGAGATGGCCTGCTTGCTAGCTGCTGCATCGATCGCTCGTTGCCTGTCAAGCATCTTGCCTGTCAATCCCAATTGCCGTTAAGCTACCTGTCGTTGTTGTGTACATTTGTCGTCTGTCTTACTGGACTTGCATCTGTCTAGTTTTAAATGCCTTTGCTTGTGTCTTATCACTGCTTACCTCCAACAGCTCTGTCTCTAATGGATCTTGTTGAGTTTACCTAATTAATCATGTTGAGCTTCTATTTTCCTTAACCCAGAACAGAATTAGAGATTTTAGAGTCAACTGAAATTGGGTGCTGCAAATGAGTTTATTGCGTCGATTGTCAAAATTTGACTACGTCCTAGGCATGAGAGTTCTAGAAGATATATGTCCTTACCTCCTACTCCCTCCATGCATGACTTTTTGTAGGGCGCGCGTATGCAAATTTCACACGAACGAGGATTTGTAAGTCGCGGTTAGGGATGCCGATAGGCATGTTTCATGGAGACCAAACAGTGTCCAACCAAAAGCTTGGACAATTACTCAACAAAGCTAAATCTAAATCGAAGTGTTAGTTTGCATGTAGGCCTGGTTCCTGACTTAAATGCCTTGCATGCCAACGGAACTAATCCGCCTGCTTCCCTTATTATCTATAGAACTCCTCCATACTTCATATCACATTGTATGTTGCCACGTGCATAGGTGCTTCTAATATACCGATCTGTTTTCAACAAAGCTGGAATTGGTGTGAAAGATGGATTCCTAATGGCAAGCAATTTCACGCAGTTGGAATCGCTGCTATATGCTAGGCGATTTGGAAAATGAGAAATCGTATATGTTTTGATGGGGCTAAGCTGCATAATCCGCTTGCGATGTGAGTCATGCTTGTGCGCTTATGAAATTCTGGCCAGGTCTTCAAAAAGAGGTGGATAAAGAAGTATTGATCAAGGGTGTGGATGCTATGCTCAGAATTGCTGTAAAGCTGCTGAATGAGAAGCATCAAGGGACCAATCAGACTTACAGGTTTCGTGATGTTGCTGAAGATGACGACACAGAGCAAGACTCTGGGCACTGATGGGACCGGAGGAAGCTAGCGGATATGCAGTTTGCAAGTGGAAGCCTTTTATCTGCTTTGTTAGTTGTCTGTGGGTTGTTTTGTGATGCGGGAGTTTCAAACTCTTCACCTCCTTTTGTTGTTTCTGAACCCTCTTTGCTTTCTAAACAGTCCTAAAAACTCATGTATTTCCGCTCGCATGCAATGGAAATGGGGTGCTCCCTAATTCGAAAAAAATATGCCATTGCATAGCATACATTCCCCAAGAACAAAACAATTCTACTGAAAACAAGCGGTTCAAATATGTTTGACTTGTTGGACCATGCACTGAAGTAAACAGAGGAAAAAATTTGCGCAACAGCCATTGAACCAATGAGCACACCACAAACAGTAGAAGCTGCCCCAAGGGCTCACTGAATAGTCATCTGCAGTTGGCACAATGATGTACGTGTTGACCATGTAAAGGAATTTGTTCACCAGATTCAGCATAAGGGAAATGAAATGGTATTTCTAATCTTCTATTCCTCCCTCTCCTGCAGTGCTAGGAGACTCATCCTTCATTACCATGTTATCAATTTGTTCAGTAAATGAACGTAAGATAATTTATATTCCAACAGAAAAAGGTAAGCCGCTGAATGAATTGGAAGTTGATAACGAGGAGTCGTTAAGTGCCTGCTGTTCAATCCATTGCCAATTTGATTACTTGGTTCGTGCAGAGTACATCTTAACAGGGCACGGTTTACAGGTTTTACAAACAAGTTCACTTTGAAATGCAAGAGTAGTATCAGTTCGAAAAGACATGAGACTGAACACTGGGAAATATACAAGGAATTTATCCTGCCAACTGTACAAGAACAGAATATCAGAAAACATACTCACGGTCACAGTTTTGTGCTGATCTAGGTAGCAACAGAATAAGTATTATTTAGCTGATAATTATGAACCAATAAACAACATTGATGTCGTTCCTATCGTGTTTACCCAGCCTATACAAGAACTAACTGCTTCTGCTACCACTGATTTGGAAATGCTTCCCTGTAGCTCATATCTTCATTATGAGAAACCTCCCTTATTGTGGCATCTGTGGCTCGAGTGTTCAGAAGCCTCTCTGCAATTCTGTCTTTGGTGGTAACTTTCTTTTTCAGCATTGATGCCAGCGTTGGTGCCTTTGCCTTACCTCGGCGTCCTCGTCGACCCTGTGCTCCTGGAGGCTGCTCATAGGCTGCCGCAGAATGGGAAGTTGAAGCAAGAGCTGCATCTCGCAGAACATCTTCATTGTGCTGACGGATTCTTGCGCGTTGGGCCCTTTCCTGTGCCTTGCGATCCATTTCTCTTTTCCGGACATTTTTAATTGCTTGTCTTGCTAACTGTTCTGCAGTAATTTTACCTAGATCACGAGTTCCAGCCATGTCACCATAATCATTATTGACACCTGTCGTTCTTGAAGAGGTTTCCTCCATATAATCACCATCGCTGTTTCCGTTAACCTCATTTGAATGCCCTCCTATGTCTAAGTGCTCAACAGGATTTACTTCTGCATCAGAACTACCACTGTTCTGTTCAATTGGATTTCCTTCTGTGTCACGTGGGACAATCAGTCCATGGAAAGGACATACCTTAAGATCCCTTCTCTGGCAAAGTCCTCCTTTTTTCAGAGGGGCATGACATGGTAGGATCTCAACTGGGGCTTCTCTATAAATTGAGCAATGAACATTCAACTCTGCAATCTTTGCTGCAGGTATAGTGGCATCATTATCTACTCTTCCCCAATGACTCTCGACCTCGAGTCCCCTCTGGTTTACGTGTGCATCCCCAATTGAGCCCCACCGATCAAAGACAGAGCTCCATGGCAGCACAGGGGCTTTAGCAAAGAGCTCTGATTTTTGTGGGTCAAGATTTCTCGTTCCATTAGCTGCAACTGGTGCCTTGCCAATGTCAGACACTGCACCCACCACACACTTTCCCTTCCTGGTGTCCTTGCTAGTGCTTGCAACATCTAAACTGCTCTGGACTCTGGCACGATTTGGTGCCTCTATGTTTCCCTCCACCCAAAACTCATTGTCCTCTTCCTCTTGGTCACTCTTCCGCCTATGAACATTATCAAGGTCAAGACCAAGGTCATTGCAACGATCTCTCACAGCCCTTATCTCATTCTTAACATCAATGAAATCCTTCAATGCAGAATCTCGGAAACGGTTGTCTGGAAGGTTGACCCTCACAAGCACAGTTATCCACTCCTGTACCGTGACCAAATGCTTTGACACAAGCAACCGGTGTGCTTCCCTCAGTGCATCAAAAACTGCCTCATTCTCCTGAGTCTCAGGCACCCACTCTCCAGCCATCAAAGACGCCATTCTAATGCTCCGCATTGACATGGATGCAATCTCCTCCTCCGCATCCTCGTCATTCACATAACCCTCAAATTTCTTATATTCAGCACGGATGATCTCCAACCCATTGCGAATCTCATCCATCGTGGACCGAATTTCTGCCTTGATTGATGCAAGATTTTCACGCAATTGCTCAACCTTGGCAGCATAGATCTCTTGCATGCGAGCCTCACGAGCTGCACGAGCATCAACAGTAGCCCGTAGACCAGAGAAATGGACGCGTGCGGACTCCTTGAGGTACTCGACGGCCAGGCGGAGCTGGCGGTAGTGCGCGCCAAAGAGATGGTGCCAGCGCTCGAGCGCCTGGACGGCAGCCTTCCGGAGTAAGGCAGCGGACGCGGTAGGCGGCGGGAGCGGGTTCGCTCGGCGGAACCCGACGGCGAGCGGGAGGAAGCCGTCGAGCGAGTCAGCAAGGAGGGAGCGGAAGAGCTTGGAGCGCATGAAGAGCTCGTCGGCAATGCTGAAGGCGAGAAGCCGCACCTGCACCGAGGAGGGGATCACAGCGTTAGGGTTTGGTGAAATTTTGGGATTGGTTGTGCAGGGGGAGAGGGAGGTGTCGGAAGGCTTACGCACGTGGGAGTGGGGCTTCGACATGAGGGAGAGGATGAGGCGGAACGCGTCCTGGATGGCGGCATCGGAGGCACGGGCCGACGATTTGATGGCGCGGAGGAGGACCGGGTCGACGGCGGGCGCCGTGGTGGAGGTGGCGCGCTCGATTAGGGACGCCATGGAGGAATCCGCCGCTGCCGGGGATGAGGAGGGGTCGGAACCCAGCTCAGCTTCGGCCGCTGGCCGCGGCGGCGCCCGGCCCCTGGCGAAGGAGGAGGAGGCCGTCGGCCGCGGCATGGCGGCGATTCACTGGGACAGGCGGACAAGAGGAAATCGATCGCCGTGCTGGATGCGACTTCTGGGCAGCGATGAAGCCGGGGATTTCGGATCAGATTTGCTCTCTGGCTTGTGGGCCCGAGCCGGATTGATGTCGGTTCATTTGGATATGATCAATTGCCTAAGAGAAAATCTTGTTCCAGGGTTTTACTAACTTTTAAGCCATTTTCAGGTTGACTTCAATCGCCTAAGAAAAAAGGTTTTACTAACTTCTAAGTCATTTTCAGAGTGACTTCAATCACCTAAGAGAAAATCTTTTTCTAGGGTTTTAAGTTGATATATCCTTACTCTTCGTAAAGTTTAGTTTCATCTGTCCATACATATCTAACGTAAAGTCATCGAAAGATACCACGACTATGGGCCTGTGTTGAGACTGCTGATAGAAAAAAAAAACAGAGGAGGCTCGATGTTGACATAGGAATTTGTTGGACTATAAAATGTTGAAAGTTTGATTCCTATAGGTTATCCTATAGAAGTTCCACGTGTATCGGAAGTTCTACCGTGTGTTTCGTAAGCTGCATTATGGGATCTTCCTGGATTAAAAATTGCTATTTCTTTAGCCCAAATTTATGATTTCTGCACAACAATTTGTAAAAGCATTCAACCGCCTCTAAAAATCCGATTTGTATAGGCAAAATAAAATTAGAGACTTATGGAAGCTTTTTATAGTAGTTATGCATGTTGTTTGAGATTTTAGAGGCAAGTGAAACTAGATATTCTTGATGATCATTATTGACGTGGTAGTAAGGGTGCTTATCATATGGCAATAAGAATATTCTATTAACCAAAACTCACAGATATAGAGTCAGTCACCATGTTACTCCAATATGAACTTGTCTATGAAGTCATTGTTTGAATTATTCAATGTTACTTCAATACGAATTTGTTCACGGGTCATTGTTTGAATTATTGTAATTTTAATAGGACATATTTGAAAAGGATGGACCTTTGTCTAAACTATTGGAATCTAAATTTTAATAGGACATGTTTCAAAAGGACTGGTCATTGTCTAAATTTTAAAAATTTAAATAGTGCAAAAATAAATTGGAGTCGTTGTCTAAATTATTAAAAATTCTGTAAGGCAGCTAACTATTTGCTGGTATAAATTGCAATTTTCTATAAGACAACTAATTATTTTGTTGGTATAAATTGCAATTCTCCACTAGTGCTAATTATTATATTAGTGTTCTAAAATATTCAATTTTTCCATGACTATCGGAATAACACTTCAATTTCTTTATTTTTTTCATGCATGGTTGAAGTTTTCACTGGCTTTTGCCCTGATTTAAACCAATTCATACTCTCGTGGTACCAGACTCCATTCTCAAAATCATCTCGCAACGGCGACCAGACCAGTCGAGACTGAGAGTACCATAATTTGGGACATGTATTTATGATAAACGGCAGGATAAAAGCGATCAAAATTTTGCAGGGCAAGGCCCGGTTCAGTAGCTGGCTAGCTGCAATCAATTTATCACTTTACAGCAATCGAATCGACGCACATATAATAATAACAATAATACAACAGCCCCTTCGGGCAATGGCAATGGCGTCCCAGCTGCCTTGATTTGCGCCAATATGGAACGAATCATGATGACACAAATACATCATGAAGCTCCATCAGAAAAGCGAGTTATACGTCAGGAAGGTGCAGGCAATGGACGCAACACATATCACCAGGGATGGTAGCAGGGTGACATTGAGGAGCATCCCCACGCCTAGGTACCCCGCTGCAGTGATGGTGCAGTCGGCGACCACCCTCGCCAGGGTCCCAGCCTCCGTCGAGAGGAGACCACCATTGTATGTGCCACGGGAGAGGCGGGACGACATCACGCTTGATAGGAGGGAAAGGTTCACGCCTGCATTTGCCAATAAGATCAGAGATTTGGTTCAATGCCAAGGAGAAACATAGTTTTTAAAAAAAATGGAGTTCTGCTTACCTTCAAGAACTTCGGCAGAAACAAATGTGACAAGTGCTGAGACAACATACTGGACAACAGAGTATGTACTCGTAACTTTGAAGCTGAAAATAATGCCTACTAGCAACGTAATTTGAGATACCATGAGGAGTTGCCTGGCAAAAACATCAACAAATTTGTTAAGGCAGAGCTGTAGGATCCCTCGAAAATACAAAAAAGGGCAGAGAGGTGTGTATATAACAGTAGTGAGCAAATTGTCAGTTGGTCACTGACCAATGTTAATATACCCAATAAAACGAAAAGGATAAGGCCGTAAACCATGCTTGTACTGAGGCATGAAAGATCCACAAACCTGTCCTCAAACATATTGCTGATGTATGTTCCAACAAGAGCATTAACAGGAAGGACTGTCAACCCAAGGATTGCTAGAAAAATTGCCACTGCGCTTGTATTCCAACTGAAATAGTGATTGGTGACAACACTTGACTCTGAAAGCAAAATCTCCATTGCGTATTTAAGCATGAAGTATATCAACAACTGGACCTGTATGAACAAAGTACAACTGAGTCAAGACGTCCAGAAGTAGAAGCTTACAACAGCATAACATCGTGCTTTGCTTGAATGAGGTGATCGAAATTCGAAAACCCTCACATGGGTATGGGGTAGACAAAAGGTTTTTCTTTGAACCTGTACAAATCAAAAGCTATATAGGCCATCTATAGTGCAAGAACTAGTGAAACTGAAACATATCTAGCTTATTTCCAATCCCTCAGTAATTTACTGGGATTCAAAAAAACACTCAGGAAATTAAGTAAAGTAGCTAATCAAGAGAAGCGGTTATTTGGCGTAACAACACTCTGATACCTTTACTGACGGGGTAAGTAATCGGTATGCTGAGCCAATTGATGTTGCAGGTTTGCGAGAATCATCTGCAGCTTCTTCACTATCATCAACTTCTTCATCTTCATCTTCATTTTGTTTATCTACAGAATCCGTGAGCAGAGGCTGTGCAAGTCCATTCTCTAGTCGTCCAATATCAACTGTTTGTCCTGTAATCGTGATAAACATACAATTAAATCACAAGAGAATGGATCATATCATCAGACACCTTCCTGAATTAGTGGATCTGAAAACTCTACTTATAAGTGAACAACATAGAGTAATGAAAGGCAATTAACACATCAAATCTTGGACTTACCAGAAGCAGGATTCTGGGAGGCTTCATCCACCTCGGTGGCACGGTTTGGTTCTTTGAATGAGACCCATAGCCAAACCAAATACAATAGCCATGCAACTGCCATCACCCAACCAGGTAGAGTCGATTGATTGAAAGTAACCATGTAGATCTTGAATTTCCACTGAAGTAAACCAGCTAGCGCTGGCCCACAGGCCATGCCAAGGGCACTTGCGCTAACAAATCCTGCCGAAGCTTGCATGCGTATTCTTGCAGGGACACAATCACTAATGTATCGACGATTGACAGCTCTTGCAGAACCCATCCTGTATCAAAATATTGAACACATTAGAACATGAAAACATAGAGCAGTTCTGAAAAGACATAAACGCAAAATCAGGGTTGAAAGTCAAGTAAAATATATTAGTTGCAAGATTCTTTGTCATTAAAAAAGGTCATGAGAAATCACATTACTTGAGATCTTTGTAATTGTATCCTAATGTTCAGCACTAGCATGAAACAGTACACTTTCTACTTAAGAACTCAATTCTGAAAATGAAGGACACTGGCTACTGAAGAGAGAAGAAACCATTTTCCTTCTGTTCGATCCTCCACTACAATTTATAATTAACCATTAAACCTAAGCCCTTATGCAAGAAAGGATATAACCAAATAATCAGAAGCACACTGGTCAAACTGTATAGTTGAAGTTCTCAACTGTGATTCTGTGCCAGGATACTTACCCACAGAGTAAACGGCCGATAATAAGGACTGTCAGGGACTTCATATCATATGCCATTGCATAGCATACATTCCCCAAGAACAAAACAATGCTACTGAAAACAAGTGGTTTGAAATATGACTTGTTGGACCATGCACTGAAGTAAACAGAAGAAAAAATTTGCGCAACAGCCATTGAACCAATGACCACACCACAAACAGTAGAAGCTGCCCCAAGGCTCACTGAATAGTCATCTGCAGTTGGCACAATGATGTATGTGTTGACCATGTAAAGGAATGTGTTCACCAGGTTCAGCATAAGAGACATGAAATGGTATTTCTGATCTTCTATTTCTTCCTCTCCTGCAGTGCTAGGAGACTCCTCATCCGCAATCATGGCATGTTGCCCCAAAAAGCGAAGAAAATTAGTTGACCTTGTCAACTTATCAACTGAGGAATTTATCATATCAATGATGGGGTCCTGCAAGGGATCAAAACCAAAAAATTTCAGCTGCAAGTCTCAAGTATAGCTTCTAATCTACTGAATGAACAGGAAAATATTCTTAAAATGGTATCACATCAGTAGTTTACAAGAGAAATAAACCTTAAGAGCAGAAGATGGCTGATCATAAATAGATAAGTAGCTTCCTTGACGTTCTTGGAGTTCAGCAAGGTTACGTGACAAAGCTCCTACAACAGCTCCTACACCCTGGTTGCATAGAACAGGTAAGGTATACTGACAAGTCGTGGATTGTAAAGGCAAGACCATAGCAGGAGGAGAACATGTCAAGTACAAATAAACTTGCAACAGATTTGAATGATACTAAATCTGGAGTTAGTGCATTACCACATGCTTAAAGACCTGTTGCAGCTGAGAGTACGGGTGATTTGATCTACTTGTCACATAGTAATCAGTAAATCTATAGCCGAAACGCTTATCAAACTTCTTCAAAATTTTCCGAATGCCAGTTGCATTAAGATCAACAAACTTGAGAAGTTTGATGAGGTCGATACCGACTTCCCTATAAGCTTCTCGTAACTCAGCAATGCCAGATATATCTGGCTGCTCTTGTAGTATTGCCCTTTGCTTTCCTAACTTCTCAATCCTGCTTGCCAACATTCCTTGTTGTTCCAACAGAAACAGGACAATCTTCTCTATCTGAGTAAACAGAGAATAAGAGATTAATACACTGACCCCAGTAGGAACAATTGGATATAATTGCTCACACCAATATCAACCCAAGAATGATTCCGGCTGAACTACAAATTAGTTCATATAAAAAGTACATGAATTATGTACCGAAGCTTCAACTTCAAAAAAAAGGTACACAAAGTAAGTTTCTGAAGAAATTGTCAACTCTTCTTATAGTATTTATGATGCATTGTATTTCTGAACTAGTCATTTACGTAGATAGCACCGTCTTGTTGAACATGCAAGTGCATACAGAGGTCAGATATGGATAATGCATGCTCACCATGTCGATGCTACAATCAGCAAGTTAAATATCCAGAGAGAAGCTAAAGTCTGCAAGTTAAAGCAGATCAGGAAGTTTTTGAACTGAAGACTTTGCACAGATTTCTATTTAATAGCAGTACCTGATCATCAAGCATCTTCGAGAAATCCTTCAGAACCCGACGACGATCTTTCTCACCCTGCTGGAGCTGCTGGCCATACTGTTTAACTTTCTTCTTCATCAACTTGTAATTGATATAATATCTGAAACATTGGCATGGAGACAACGGTCAAGCTTGGTAACTAAGGATGCCAGCATGAAATCTTTTACACTAAGGAGTACACTAAGCAGAGACCAACAAAGCACGATGTGTCAAAACTACAAGGCAGCATGGCCATGAATGCCATTACAAGGCAATCAAAGGTTGAACAATGTCAATGCTTCATTACCAGGTTATCAATTTGTTCAGTAAATGCACGCACGATAAGTTAATTCGAAAAGAAAAGGTAAGCCACTGAATGAATTGGAAGTTGATGCTATTCAGAGAACCCATAACTTTATAGTAACATAGATTGGTTCAATGTCAAGTATAACAGAATCTTATACAAATGTGAATAGCAGTACCCTTTCCATTCTGGAATTTGATCTGCCATCAATTTCTTCCCGAAGTTAACCATCTTGATTTTTAAATGCTATAATCTGCCAATGAAAGTAGCATTGTGTCAGCAGCACAAACGGACAAAGAAAAAATATACTAGTGGTAGTTGCTGAGATGTGAGTGCCATAAAAACAAATAAAAATGTCAACGAGCAAGGTTGTCTCTCTGGACATACGTTTTCGGTTTAGCGTAAAGTCAGCTGTAAAACTCAGTACCACTTTACATGGGACAAAGCAACAGACATAATAAGGCAACGCCAAGGAACCTGCACTCTAAGATGAGAAACGCCCAACACAAAAGCTACCAATAATTCCACGAATATATGAGTACAATCCATCTTGAGATGATCGCATCTGCGCACGCTACTACACGTGGGAATAACCTAAAATACCATCTATATCTATAGCAATAGAGCACTTAGATACCATTACCAACCAAAACAAGGCACAGCCACAGCCTTATTATCTAGTCCTTTTGAAGGGAGAACCAATTATGGAGAACCACAAATAAACTTTGGCAACCACAACTTGATTTTTTGTGTCGCAGTCACTTAAGGCAAAAGATGACAACAAGTCACCGAAGTCCATTTTGTCTTACTGAATAATGACAACTTCTCAACCAATCATGTGATCGATTACCCTTTTAATCTTTTTCTTTGCATCAACTTGTGATGCACATGCAGCTGACAGTAGAAGAATCAGCATAAAGGTCCCATGCGGCCATATTAAAATCCATAACCTGGAAACCACCCAAAGCAATTTGGGTGCAGTGAAGGCTAGAACTACTGAAGAACTACAATCTTGATGATTGTAGTTGAAGTTCATGCCAGATCTAAATACAGCACAACATAACCGTAGACCCAATCCTGAGAGACACTGCCTCGAAATCAATCAAATTGGGACTTTAAGAGTGACAGTCATGGATCTCTTAACACAAAACACCATCCTACCAAAACAAACAAACCTGGAACTGAAACTGAAATTAAGGACAAAGCGATGCGGAAACAAATTTGACAACGGGTTTCAGCTCTGGAACAGGAAACAGGAAATCTCGCTGAACCTAAAGCCGAACCAATCCCTCTCAACAGGGGATGTAATCTCCATAGCAAATTAGCAATAATCCCAGCCCAAAAACATCGAAACTCTGTAACACAGGAACAAGCTTTATTGGGTGTTGTTCGCCAACCAAGCAACCTGCCGTACCCATGGCATCCCGGAGGCATACGATACAGTGCCCTCGAGATCGACACTCCTCAACGCAGGTCGTTGTTGTCTAAACCATCCA
>Ga0182004_10000487_pt1 | contig 24244 bp, 16 predicted proteins | sample Sormic07211540_1_FD_120479 | JGI IMG/M metagenome (GOLD analysis project Ga0182004, IMG submission 120479) | Endophyte microbial communities from Sorghum bicolor roots, Mead, Nebraska, USA - 072115-40_1 MetaG | ecosystem: Host-associated > Plants > Roots > Unclassified | place: USA: Nebraska...
GAATGCAAAACATGTTTCTAAACTTATGATAAATTTTATTTTCCGAAAATTTATTTAAGTGCTAAATTTAAATGCTCACCAAAAATACATAATTAAATCAAATTAATTCCTATTAATTCAAAAGCAAAATTTTGGGTGTTACAGATCCAAACTCGCCGCAACATCGAGAGAGAACCATTGCAACAACGGCGAAATCTGAACCCGAGAGCTCGCTGGAAGCCTGGCCTACTGAAACAACAACTGAAAATGCATTGCAACATCTAGAGAACACCATTACAACACGCGCGAGAGCTGGACCTCGAGACTTCACCAGAACCCTAGCCACCACCGCATACCTTAGATCCAGAGGAGGAGGAGAAGGAAGAAGAAGAGGAGGAGGAGGGCTTGGATCAGATCCAAAACAGGAGGGAGGGGGAGGAAAGCCTCAGATCTAGATCCCTCTACCACCTACCTCATTGGAGCCACCGTCGTCGTCCTCGTTTTCGATTCCATGGAGGTCGCGAACCGATATAGGGAGGAATGGCATGGCTCCTTGGAAGCCATAGCCCTCCTCTCTGATGACATAGAGGTCGCGAAAGGAGCAGGGATGGAGGGAGGGAGGAAGGGAGGAAGGGGGCTCGTCGGAAGCCGTCGATGTCGCCGTCCTCTCCGGTGACTTGGAGGTCATGGAGGGAGGGGAGGCACGACAGCGCGTGAGTAGAGCGAGGGAGTGGAAGAGTCATAGGAAGAGAGGACGAGCGGAATGTCATGAGCACTGTGGGAGTCCGATTCGAGAAAAGAGATAAGGAACAAAGACAGAGATAGATGAGTTGGTTCAGGTGCGTTCGTTCAATTGGACTACAGGCCCACATGTGCGGCGCCCGAACGGGACGGACACCCGCATAGTATTATTTCCGTAAATTTTAACAGATACAACCAAACATGGCCTTATTACAGCATGCGTGTAGGATCACTTAGCTTTGTCGTGCCTGTTGTAGTTCTCGAAAACCATAATATGCCCTTCGCTGCTACGGAAATAATCTTTAGAGGCGTATTTAAGAAAAGATTCGCAGAGATAACTATTTTTTTCTTCTCAACCATACTTTTTCTGCTAAGTAGTGTTTTTCTCTTACAATAAATCAGCCAACAATAATTTCAGCCTTAACTTTTCACACCAACTGTTCTATCCACTTTTAGTATTTACGTGTCTTCAGAAATCAAGCTAAAAGTGACGAAGAATACAAGCAACCTCTAAAAAAAGATCTTTTATGTTTTCCTCTTATGATTACGGTACAACACAGAAACTCATAAGATTGTTAAGATCTCATTTCAATTCTACCCTTGGCATTGCAGTTAATTAGGTCTTAGAGACATGATTACAACGACATGCATAGACACTTCTCATGGTTGTTAAGCACCAAACATCTTGTCCAACAAACAACCAAACACGATAGAGCAAATACACAAATCATGACACGCTACTACTGAAATGGTTTTTTATGAACACCGTCTATTTTTTTCATTTTATTTTTTAGAATACACTTAATAAAAGAAAAAAGTTTACGTAACCCCCACAACTATACATGGTGGACTACTTCACTCTTCGAACTATAAAACTGGATTTTCTACCTCCCTAAACTTTCCAAAACCAGTCAAATAACCGTTACAAGCAGTTTTGGACGGTAGTTATGTCTTATTCCTTCTTTTTATTTTAGCTAAATCTTTAAAAAATCATAATAAACACGGAAAAATCATAAAATAAAAGTATAATTTTATTGGACTCTACATGAGTAGATCTATATAGTGAACATATAATACGGTATGATTTAGTTCACTTTTTTTCTATAGCTTTAGATCTATATTTTTTTGTAATTTATTGGAATAATTCATAGATCTAAAGCTACAACTAAAAAATTTTACTAAAGCATATTATATTATATATTCACTGTGTAGATCTACTCATGTGGAGTCCAACAAAGTTGGATTTTCTATTTTATGATTTTTCTATGATTTAGTATAATTTTTTAAAGATTCAGCGGAAATAAATAAAAAAGAAAAACACACCGTCACTGTAGCAAAACCACTACTCAAAATCGCTTGAGGGTGTTATTTGAACGGTTTTAGATAGTTCAAGGGATAGAAAATCTGGTTTTATAATTTAAAGGGTAAAGTAGTGCATCTGTGAGGGAGTTATATAGACCTTTCCTTAATAAAATCACCAATACAAACCAATTTCCACTAATAGTTGACTTTTTTTGAAAGGAAGGTAAGCATATATTACTCATTTCAAAATGTTTACATCAAAAAATACAGGAGGGGGAACCAAGCCAAACATGTCGGCCAGGTCTAAGTAAACATGCATACTTTGCAAGATAATGAGCCTCCCTATTAAACTCCCTACCTTCATGTGTGAAGCGCACACAATCAAAAGATTTAGATGTCTCATAGATATCTCGAAGGATCATCATATAAGTGCAGCGAGGCATCTCCTTTATATTATTGATTACATTTAAGCAATCAGAAGCCACGTTCAGTCTGTAGACTCCACAATCCTCCGCGATCACTTGAGCCTCTTAACAAGCCATCGCTTCTAGTGCTTATATTAGGAACCACCATAACGCTAGCTGCAATAAAATAGCTTTGATTGTTCCTGCATATAGCAGCCACAGTCCCTTTAGAACTAGTTCTATCAACAACATCAACATTTATCTTACAGAAATCCCTCTCAGGAGCTATCCATTGTTGAGTTTTTGATTTTGTCAGAGATTTAATACATCTCTTGAATTCAAATCCCTTAACAAAATCAAATTCTTGAATTAAGCGGTTAATCATTATCATAATGGAGAAAGGGCTCTAAACCTCTAATGATATTCTTTCACTAATAGTTGACTTAACCGAACTGCAAGTGGATATGGGACTAGGGCCACTAGAGTCATGGCCCTAGGTGTGGCCCAAAACGTATTCCACTTACCACATCTTGACACCACGGCCCAGCAAGGAAGCCCTCACCTTCACTCATGCGAGAATAGAGTATCCGGCGGCCAGCTGTCCTAAAGTTATCCTTAGTAAGAGTTTCATCACTCGATTTTCAACACATCCAAATTTTAAAAACTGTGTAGAAGGGTTTCATCCCTATAAAACTCTCTCTACTCTTATGAAACTCTTATCATCTCTCTTCATTAATATGTGCCACATCAGTATATTTAATGATTATAAAACTTTATTAAAACCCTATTAAGACTAGTCTAATAGTTAAGTTGCTCGCCTAGTCGCATCTTCCCTCTTATGTGCGGCAAATCGATTTACTCCACCTGAACCCTAGCGTCGGTCCGCCGGCCGGCCGCTGTCCACCTGAACCCGCAGAGTTGCGCCGCTGTGCGGCTGTGTTGCGTGGTGGCCCCTTGCCCTGTTGGTCCCTTCCATTCTGCAGAATTGCAATGCAATAGAGGCACACCGCAGTCCGCAGAGGCAGAATTAGAGACAGAGGAAGTACAAGACAGCAGGTTTTTCACTAAGGTCTTGTTTACTTCATCCAAAAACCCAAAACTTTTCAAGATTCTCCATCACATCGAATCTTGCGGCACATATATAGAACATTAAATATAAATATAAATAAAAACTAATTACATAGTTTGTTTGTAAATCGCGAGACGAATCTTTTAAACTTAGTTACTCTATGATTGAACAATATTTGTCACATAAAAACGAAAGTACTACAGTTTCGTTTTCTCAAAAAAATTTGGAACTAAACAAGGCCTAACTCTGGTCCTCCAACCCAAATATGAAATATCTAAACTTCCGTTCCCAATTTTCCATGGTTTCGTTAGTCAACAGTTTATGTTTTTGTTGGATGCAGCAAGTAGCAATCAGGTTATTTTACTTTGTTTTTCTTCTGCATCTTTTAAACTTACACAAAGAAGAGGACAAAGACATTGGAGTCTAGATGTGTTCACTTGATAGTAGATAATTCAAATCTTTTTAGTATATATTCATAGTGAGACCTTTTACAATAGTTGGAATCACTTCCAATCGCCTCTCATCGTTTCCGCTAATTTTTTTTTGATTTAATTTATACAAGGATAATAATGTCATTGTACAAGATTCTCTCAAACCCCAACCCCTATCATCGGCGGCGACGGCTTCCTACAACACGCACTGGCGGATGCCGGCTGGTGGAAACCCTAAGAAGATTTAAAAAAAAACTTAAGAAGAAGATTTTTATCTAACTAACTATAGTACTTGAATCATACACCCCAAAATATCATTTTTACAATTTTGAATTTATCCTTTTACCCTTCATTAAAAAAGAAATACGAAAAATGAATTACCACTCGTCTATTTAGGGTCCTAATCCCCATAATTTCGGAGGCGATGTGACGTCTATGGCTCACCGACCATAGACACACATGTCGCCTCCCATCGCCTCTCATTGCTTTTCATGTTCTTGGTCCACCGACCATAGACACACCAATCGCTTCTCATCGCATTTTCAACCATTGTAAAAATATTCCATACTTTATATAGAGTGCATCTCTTTACTTTTTCTAAACGTTATAGGATCATGGATCCACAAACCCATACTTCCAAACAAACAAAAAAAACTCCTACAATTATGATCCTGACAATCATGTCTCATGATGCCTGTTGTTGAACATATTACACTATACTTAGTACATAGTACCAAAATGTTTACTGAAATAAACAGTTAAACAATCTTTGCAATACCTTGAGCAGATATATGATCTATTAATCATTGTGTTGCAATATTAATAGGCAGTCGTGCACACATTCACATTGTTCGGCTCATGATCTTAGCCATAGTATTCATGCATGGCCATCAATGCACCCACACCGATCAGTCTCAATTCTTCCCTACGGGTCACTATCGACTTGTTGTGCTTAGTGCTGACACAATGAAGGTGTATCTTGCTGTCCTATTCGTCTACCTTCACAGGATTACAGACATACGTACATGGTGCTACACTACGAGTCTACATCTCAATGGTGTCATTGCAGACATATTGTACAATATAATTGCCCACACCCAATCTTAAGATGTGTGGGCTGATGATCACGACATGGACAGTGCTCGTCTTCACCTGTCCCCCATAATCATCCCACGAGGGTTTGCAATCCAAGTGTAGCTATCGGACAAATATAGTTGTACAGTCTGATCTTTGAAATTGTTGAAAACACTATTTAGTAAGCTTTATTTCGATCGATCAATTCTGGCATGGGTATAGATTCACACTACTTTGGACGACTTATACCAGTGTTCAAAGTTTCAGGGTCATCATTTAACTCAAAAGTTATGGTCGGTGCTCGGAGATGGAAGCTGCCACCTCCAATCAGGCCAGGGAAAAAATGTCATTTCAGACAAGCAAAAATAATCAGCAAACAACTTATTATTCTTTTCTAAAATTTCAAAATTATTTATTGACCGGAGTACAATATAACATTTGGAAATTGCGGGACCAATGGATTGCCGTTATGGTTTAGGCCGTGCAGGGGCGGTGGTGTGCTCTTGCTAGTCACAAAGCATCAAGCACTGTATATGTGTGTATGATATATCCTATAGACCACTATATTATTTTTAACTTTTGACAGGATATAGTATAGTAATACTTAATTGGTGGTCAAGGAAACTTTATCTATGGTCAATGAAGCTTACAATTGACAAAAACAAGGAGAAAGCTAGGGTTCAGTTGCTTACTTTAGTAGTGGGGACCTGTTTACGACGCCCAATGATCAAGAACAGTTTCTGAAAACCGTATGCAGAAATACATTCAAGATTCAACAGAGACTGAAGCAACTCGAATACTACACAGGGAATAACTGACAATATGATTTATTATAGTATAGTACCAAAGGCACAAGAAGTCGATATATGGTGGTTCAGAGTTCACAGACCGCCACACCGGCAGATATAGATTTGTTAGTACGCTTGATGTGGGAGGTTATTGCGACACATGGCATCTTTGTAAACAGAAAACAAACTGAACATGAACCTTTGCTCTGATCTAGTCGTGGGAACCCAGATGCAGTGCAATATTCAATACATGGAGCCAAACAAGTCCAATTCCACTGCATCGAAGAATGCCAGCACTATGCTATTTTGCTATGCAACACTTTAGTCGGTGCAGCTGTCAGAATCATATGCAATGCATATGCACAGCAGACCGCCTGGAATCCAAGGAATTTTCTTTTCAGTTGGCCGGGGGCGACATCAACAGCAGGTACACATCACAGCTCGAGACTAGTACTACCAATATAAATGTTTATTAGTCATGTACAGTTGAACACACACGCACACATAGTTTAGGAGCAGAGCAGCTCAATTATCAGTAGTGTTAGCCTGTGTGCTACGACGACGTTTCAGCTAGCCTTGTGTCTGCAAGAGGTTGCAGGAACAGAAGGCATCTGCCAACAGTCAAACGGTACTGGGAAGCTTTGATTTTTCAATCTATATGGATGCATGCATCCAATCATGGACAGTAGCAGTGTGACAGGGAATCAAAGGTTGATTCTAGCTTGCTAGCGCGTTAATTAGGTGAAGAGAGGTTCATCATTTCAAGGCAGCAGCCAGCAGCTAGATCAGTTAACACCAATAAACTGATCGTAGCAGCTAGCTTCGATAGATTGCATTTGGATCGACTGATGCTGACAAAAGGATCGGAGCATATCATGCATGGGATAGCACACACGACCTTGAGACCTGCAAAAACAATTCTTTTTCGCGTCATGGAGCACCGCGCATGTGTCGACACATTAGGAGCATCATCTGAACTTCTCGCCACTTTAAAAACACAACGAGGTCAGATTAGCTATAGGCTTAGCTTGGCTGGGTGTAGTTACTAGGTGTAGACCTGTGTGCTTAACTTGTAAGTACTAGCTAATGAACTCCATTGTTAACTCCGATTATTTTTTGGACCGTACGTTACAGCCTTACAGTCTAGTCTTTGTCCATTCTATCAATCGCCCGAGACGTTTGTTACCTTTTGTTTTGCCGCCTGTCCTTGATATACAGCCAAATTACAATCCACACACTCCCTATGTCCCTATTTAAATGCTGTCGTGTAGGAACCGTATCAGCGAAACCATCTTAAGTTTAACTACATTTATAAAAAATATTAGCAATATTTTTATCTCCGAATAAATTTATTATAAAAATAGATTCAATGTCCATCTAATCATACTAATATTAATATTTTATTATTATATATTTAGTCAAAGTTAAATACGTTTAGCTTCTCAGGAAGTGAGAATGATGGACAAAAAGGGACAGAGGGAGTACATATTTTTCACGGTGGTGATTCGTGCTCCAGTCCCTACAAGCACTCCTCTCCAATGACGCTCAATATATATGAGCAATAATTCTAGCCAGAGTTCTGCCAGGTTATTAGGGCTTACAGGATCACCTGGGAGGTTGACATATATCTCTACTGTTATAGAAGAAAGGTAAACCTAAAAGCCTATAAAACATTCAGCTATCAATAAGCTATACTCTAGTGATCACTAACAACAATAATCTTTGCATTATTCAGTTTCGTACCTACAGCTGTTATTATTTAAAACAGTTCAAAGTAACACCTAAATATATATCTAAACTACCACATGCAGATATTTGTCTAAATTATCCACATTTGCCATTATGGTAATCAATCTAAAGTAACCCACTAAATCTTCATTTAAATTATCCACACCACTACGAAAAAATTAATCTAAAGTAACTCCTAAATTTATGTAAACTACCCAAAATATATGTTATTATTGAACCTCTCTAAATTTGCATCCAACTGGCACAATACAAATACCCAAAGTACTGTGTGTCTACATTACCATATTACTCCATTTTTAATATAGGCCCTGCTTCTCAGGTATCTTTATTATCCATACTTCAATTCAAAGTTGGGTTTCTTGCTAAGCTAGATTCCTTAAGAAGTAAATTAGGTAAAGCTTACTGTTTGATAGTATGCTTTGAGAAAGAACCCAATGATGGCTGATAGTAGCAAGAGGTAGGGAGCGGTGGAGGCGGCCGGTGTTGGTTTAGCTCCCTGCAACAAACATGCCTGTAGCTGGTGTGGTGCATATTGCAGGGTTTGTTAGATTTGCAAGGGTGCCTCTAACAAAAAAAGACAATTCCTAAAAATTCTCATAAAAATAGAAACATTCGGTTATCGATTTCAATACATCCAAACTTCTTGGATAATAATAGACATGTGATCTATTCTAGTTTCTAAAGATTGTCTACCCTGTCATTATCAAAATACTCTAAAAGTAAACACTAAATCTATATCTTATTATCCACCTCTGCCATTTTGAAAATTAACATAAAATAATCACCTCCTAATGTTCATCTAAATTACACACCTATGCCATTGTGAAAAATAATCTAAATTGACCTCCTAATGTTCATCTAAATTGGTCATATACTCCATTATTAAAAATAACCTAAAGTAACCCACCTATGTTATTATAAAATTAAATAATCTAAGTTAACCACTATTTGCTTCTAAATTAGTCATCCCATCATTATTTTTACATCATCTGCACCATTATTTAAAATAACTAACAGTAATATCCACTTATACCCCAAAAATTGCATATAAATTACACACCACCACTATTATGGAAAATAACCTAAAGTAACAACCTCAATATACATCTAAACTACCTACATAAGTCACTACAGAAAATATCTCAAAGTACTTGTATATATGATTATAAATTATCCACTTCTTTCATTGTTAATATGAAAAAAATAACTCAAGGTTTGCATCATGTGTGTCACCATTCATACTACCATATACTCTTATAAAGCTAAACCCCATTAGATGGTTTTTCTCTTCATGCAAGGTGTCCACATTATTTTTCACTAAGTGACCCACTAAATGTTCTATCTCTTCATGTAAGGTATCCACATCATTCTCCACTAAGTCTATGTCATCCCATATTAATTACAAAAAATATCCATATCATCTAAAATAATTTAAATATTTAATCTATTAACATACAATTCATCTATATATGCTATTTGTTTTATCACCTATTCCTCTATAATGTAATCAAATATTCTATTGTTTTTCTTCTATTAGCTTAGTGATTGCTTATCAAATCTAATACAATAAAATAACATGCAAGTCAAATTCATATATATGTATACACAATATATTGAATATCAAATAGTAATGCTATGTATATAACAATTTATTTAAAAAAAAAACTCGCAGCGACGCGCAGAGAATCCACCTAGTTTATACAAGTATGCATGAAATGATTATCATATCTAGTTCCTCATCAAAGTCATAGCTTAAATTATATGGTTTCAACTAAACACATAGCCTAAGCTCTAGGGATTGCAACAAATGCAAGTTGCCTTTTGGCGATGGTGAGTCCTGTCATTTCTGACTAATTTATAAAGGTTTCTTCCGCTGGAAAAAGCTTTAGATGATTTATTTGCACTATATACCTAGTATATTTTAAAATTCTATTCTTTTAGATAATGGATAAAATGACAGGCTTCATTCCTTATAACCTAGAGAATTGGACCAATTATTACACAAGTCTAAACCAACACAAACAAATTCAACTCAAAACTCAGTTCTAGCATTGTTTGGCCATCTGAAGGAAGCAAAGAACTGCATTGTGGTTGATTCAAGCATGTGACAAACTTGGAAAATATGTTCCTTGTTCTCCTCATGCAGTTTTAATTGTAGCTGCAGCGAGTGACATGATATTTTTGAATTATATTGATTTGTTAGCTATTCTTGGATGTTTCAATGTGAAACTTTTGATTTTCTTATTTTATTTCATTATTATTGTGTCCTCAACTGCTTTTTTTTACAAGACGGCAGGGGAGGCCCCTACCAATGTTTCTGTGTATACAATAAGTGAAAGAAAGAAGTATATATAGACTATACAAGTCCTCAACTGTATTTGGAACAATACATAATGCACACCAAAGGTTATATATGGCTCTGGTACTGGTTCTGATAGTGAGCTATGAAAGGAGCTAGCATCTTTCATAGAATTACTAAAAACATTTACAGTTCACAATAAACTTGCTCCAAGCTGATACAGGCAAGTAATCAAACCTAGTCGTTGCTCGTTGTTTGTCTGAGAGGGGATTAGCTGCCTTCAAACTGATGACACACAAAAAAGAAACAACTTCTATACACCGTACCATTCAATAGAAGGCACTGGAAACAATCCCGTAAATTCTGGAGTGCATGATTTTGCCTACGTTTTAGTACTTTTAGTACAAGACAAGCTTGTTTCTGAAAGCACTAACCTTTTGCTTTTCTAGAACTGCTCGTTAAGTGCGGTTTCCAAAAGGTATGTGTAGTTTGATTCAACTAGTCCCGACTACCATGATACACTGTGTTAAATTATGAGCCAAATCTTTAAACAGGGGGACCATGTTCTCATGATCAAACTCAGGAGTGCACTTTGTTTAGTGAATAGCACAGCCAACCAAACAATGCTTTGTGTGTGAACATTTTTTAAACAAACAACTCCCACTTGTCTTTGTTGGACCTTTACCAAACCAAAAGATGCAACTGCAGCAACAGAAAGAGAGATTTGCTGAACAATAGTATCTCATCTAATGGTTAAAAAAGAAATTGGGAAGTGAAGTGGATGAATGAGAGAGGATTAGAGATATGAACCATGGATAGCCTGCGCTTTAATTTACTCATGGTTGTTTTTTAGGAGTGTGGTATTATAGAGGCCATTGATCTTGTGTGAAACACCACTTTTAATGTTGATCCGACAAAAACAGATGAGCAAATTACATGTACCATCCTTTTTTCCCCGATGATCAATTGCACATATTTTAGATATAACCGTTGCCATAATCATGCGAAAAATTGCTTCACATATGATACCTCCCTTGTCTAACCTTAAAATGTAGAAGTATGAACAAAGGTGACGTGCAATGATGGTCATTGGGTGTAATTTACTCAAAGATACATGGGAAAAGGAGAAAGAGATGCATATATGCGTCCAAAAGCAATGGACAGTGCCCCTATATTCCGCGATACATATCATCTTCAACCTCTGTATATTAGTTAATGCTCCATGCGATCGACAGGGCCGAAAGGAAGAAGAAACAGCTCATAATAATGCTCGAGAGATGCTTCCCCAATATCTCTAATCATAGCATCCTAGTAATCATTCCACACTAGTAGTTTTTCTATTCCTCCTTGATCATCCTATATTGTTCACATATATATCACCTATTGAACCGGGTTATCGGGTCACTCAACACTGGGTTTATTCGCCTTGTGAACCGATAAGCATACCTCAGATCGTATCACTACACCCAACTATATGCATTAGTGATCTGGAACCGATGATAAAATCGGATCGCCAAATAAATCCTACAAACCGAACCCGTCACGAGCGACAACCCGTTAACACGCCATGTTCTTGGCTGAATTGAAAAAATCAACCCGGGACCCGGAAAACCGCGTATCCAGCCACCCCATTTGGGTCCAACTAATGGAGCAAATTAGATTAGATATATATGTGCATAGCATGATTAGATTCATGGCCAAAGGGAAGCCACCCAGCGTGTAAACATACAGTATAGTTTTATAGTACTATACTATATGTGTGTACACTATAGACATGATTTGTGTATCCTCTCCAGCGGCCACATGGGCTGCCTCCGGATCCGACGGCCCCGGCTCGCCGTGACCCCGTCGACCGAGGAATCCTTGTCGCCGGCCGACCCGGCAGGCCGCTCGTGGCTGCGCCCCCGCCGTCACCCTCGCAGCACAGCCCACGCCCACGCCCACGCCCAGGACGTCGTCGTCGCTGCATGCATGTGTCCGTGTCGCCTCTCGCTCCCCCTCGATCGGTTGTTCCCTGGCTGGCTGGCTGGCCACCTCTCCTCCCCTCCCTCCCTCCTATAAAACATGCGCACCGAGGCCAAGCACACAACACCAGCTCATCATCACATCCATCTCATTCATTCTAGAGCGAGATCAAGGTAGCTGCAAGCCTGTGCGACCAGAGAAGGAGAACTACTCTTCGCCGGCCGGAGGAGTACGTGTTCATCACAAGTAGTTGGGGACATGGAAACCACCGTTGTGGGAGACCTCATGGCGACCGAGCTGAGGCTTGGACTGCCGGGCACCGTCGACGACAGCTGCAGCCTGCAGAGCCAGGTGAAGGCGACGACGCCTAGGGGCAAGAAGCGCGCCACCACCGATGCCGCCGTGGAGGACGCCGCCGCCGCCGAGGAGGCAACAAACAAGCGTGACGACGCCGAGGCAGCACCCCCAGCAGCCAAGTGAGTAGATCAGACAGAGCACCAAAGTCTTCAGAAAGAACTGTCTCTCGTGGCAGCTCGCTCTGCAATCAGATTCTCACGCGCTAGCTACTTCGATTCGTTCTTGCAGGGCGCCCGTGGTCGGTTGGCCGCCGGTGAGGTCGTACCGGAAGAGCTGCTTCCAGCAGGCGATCAGCAGCAAGCAGCAGGTCAGCAAGCAGGCGGCCAAAGATGAGGCGGCGGCGGCGTCGCCCAGCTGCACGGCGCCATCCGTAGCCGCCGCGAACACCACCGCCAGCGTCGGCGGCGGCTCGTTCGTCAAAGTGAGCATGGACGGCGCCCCGTACCTGAGGAAGGTGGACCTGAGGATGTACAAGGGCTACAGGGAGCTCCGGGAGGCCCTGGAGGCCATGTTCGTCTCCTCCAACAGCGGCAGCGCCAACCTGTCCGAGTTCGCCGTCACCTACGAGGACAAGGACGGCGACCTCATGCTCGTCGGAGACGTGCCGTTCGAGTAAGTAGTATTAATTTCATCTTCTGTTCTCTCTGATTTCTGAGAGGATATATATATATACCAACAAGATTACTGATCATCAGGATGTTCTTTATGTAATTTGCAGGATGTTCACTAGCACTTGCAAGAAGCTGAGGATCATGAAGAGATCTGAAGCCACAGGCCTGGGATCAGCGAGGCAATGAAGATCCATCTGATCTGAGGACCGGATCGGACAATATGTTGTCATGACCTTCTTGTTTTTTTTTTCGTTTTCATTATTTTTGTTCTTCTGGTTGGATCCCCAAGCCGAAGGATGAGCTTGGTGTTTCGAAGCGCATACACGGATGTGTGCGGCTTTGATTCTGTAAGACGATTAGGTCTTTTTAGCAGCACAAAGGAGATGCATGCTGAGGTTGTTTCAGTTTACTCTCCATGTGTTTGTACAAACGAAACAATACAGTTATATTGATCGTTGATCCCTTATTAATTACTTGAAGCCTTCGTTGATCGAGCTGGTGCTTCTCTTGAGTCTTGATGCCTTCGTTTCGTATTCTGATGCCATGTCTTGTCAGCTCATGGCGTTATATATGAGATACCTTGGTAGATGTCTTTGGATCTGATATATGTCATCGTAAGATTGTTCATCAAGGTGACACAAAGGCAAATATACAGAAGAACAGGCTAATATCAAAGCTGCAACATATATATATGTAGCCTGTCCAAAATGCAAAACTGGAATCTCCCCATTTGATCTGTTCGCTTGAGCTTATTCACCAAAATCAGCCGACATGAAACAATGACTCTACAGCAGTTGACATTAACCACGCCGCAAGTCATGTTATCAGCCAAAAAAAAAAAGAGCAACTTGTTCTAAATGATCCAGTTTGACTTGAAACGAAAAGTTCTGATTCAAATCAGCCTGGCATGTCCATGTGCGACCCGAGGATTAAAATCTGACGGTGGTCAATCTCAAGATCCACAAATTAACCAATGTGAGTGACCGAGTTCAGTCAGTCAAACAAGAAAACAAGGTTATCACCGAGATCGATCGATTCGATGGGTCAAGGAAACACAGCGCAGACACAACGCCGACGACCTGCCTGCGTAACTGCGTTCTGTTGTCAACACATGCACCGGTCGAGGCACCGGCGGACACCGAGCATGTGGCCGCACATGAGAGCTGCATCACCGAAGCATCCATTGGCATCAGGGAACTGCTAGTTAATTAATCTATATGGCTGATTGGTTGCCAGGTCTCTATCCGGCTATCTGTCATTCAGAAGAGAAATAAAAATATATAGCCAAGTCAATATCCTCCCGGCCTGTCCCTGAAATACGGCATATATAAAAATTTTGGAGCTCTGCTAGCAGCTGTAGTATTCGTCTACCTTCTGGGATGCTGCGGTGTGTATGGTTGCTGGCGTGCATGACGCCTGGAGATACGGCAGGTCCATCTGCTGCACCCATAGAAAATGCTTCAGCGCAGATTCACGTCGTCCGACAAGGCAAGAGGGGTACCATGTCCATGATAGTGTAGGGGAAAGAAATCAGTGTATAATAACTGTATATATATATACATACATATATACCTTGGTGATTCACCTTGTATGTGCCATGACAATGAGATTCACAAGAAGGTATGCATGATGATTTGGGTGTAAAATTAAACACGATATACGTCAAAAGATAGGATCCGGCTGTATCTGCCACTCTGGACTGGATGCAGGTAAATGTCTGCTCCTTTTGCATCACAGGCAATCAGAAATCTGGCGGTAAAGCGAGATAACAGCCCGCAGTTCAGTTGTTCACGAGCCATAACAAATCTAAAATTATTTTTAGACCAAAGGCCGCTTACCGGCCCAGCTTATATTGAAAGCGTAACGAGGTTCACACCGTGGAGCCCAGTTTAAGAGAGGAACCACAGACGACAATGAGTGACCCAGAGCCAGCCCAGCTAGCCCAACAAAATGCTTCGGTCTTCAGAGACAGCATTAAACCAAAACTATCTGGAAGTCTTCGTCTATCCACTCCCTCCATCCCTAAATAAATAAAATTTCTAGAGTTGTTCTTTTTTTTAATTTAAGAACATTATAAGATTCCAAATTGGAATATTATATTAGATACACCTTAAATATTATTATAACACGTTCATTGTTGTCATAAACATTTGTGTTATTTTATATAATTTCAATCGAAATTTGTTTGACTTAAGACAACTCTAAAAATTGATTTACTAGGAGTTGCTGAACAATGAAAGGAAAACAAAGACTCCTCGGGTAGCGCGAAGATGAGCAATCCCGTTTCAGTTCCCTGTCTATGACGCCCGTTTCCGTTTCAGTTCCCTATGACGCCAAGGCCCAAGGGTACCAACCTGCAAAAATCCCATGCTCTTGTTCTACCGGCTACCTGAGGAATAGGGCACTAGATTGCCTCCCTGGCGGAAATGATCACGCATTCTCGCACGCGGCACGCGTCAACGGAAAGATGCAAGCTTCAGACTTGATTCAGCAACTGCTGGCCGGTATACTCGATCTTCGTCTCTCCGCGTACATGACACCGGACTGTTTGTAAGCATTTTTGAACATGTGTATGTAGATAGTATTGCAAATCCAGCTCAGAAGAATGTGACATTTTATCTGCAAATCCTTCCAAGCAAAAACATAAAAATTTGAACATGGCAACCCAAGGTTTACACATTACCACTAGACGTAACAGCACAGTTGAAACTTGAAAACCATGTCACAAACCTGCTAACACTACTAACAGATCTACGATAACACTCAACTCTGAAGAGCCGCTCAGATATGTACAATAACACTCAACTCTGGACAGCAAGCATGAGTTAGCTACTCCGACAGCACGATCTCGCCATAACAGCCAGCCAAGCTGCACAAAAAGTGGGGGCTGTGAAGCTTCCTCCTTCATAAAGACTACCGATTGCCGTCCAATGTCATGAACTCATCAGCATACATATAAGAGACTGGTTTTCTCCCATTGTCTTGCAGAGAACTCATTCTTGAGTCCAAAACAGCCAGCTGAGAGATGACCCAGTTGGGGTTGTTCCTCCCGTCAACCCATAGTGCTTCACCAGTGTGCTTATGCTTGAAGTCTGGATACCTTGGGTTCTTCTGTTCATATTATTTAAGGTCATAAGTCAAGCAAATGTTGAGAAGACCTCTTCCAAATAAATCGATAGACAAATTACTGAAGTAAATAAACAAATACATCAACCTAACAACATGATCATTCTGAAAGGTATATTATGAAGTAAAGTCAAAGTAGCTTCTAGCTTCTACTGGAGACGATTCAGTTTAAAATATGGACCAAACTAGTCAGTGTCCATTCATTGCATTTATTTATTATTTGCTTGACACATGACAGCATATCTGGTGTACATGAATATGAAAACAAAAGGTTTAAGAAAAACCATGTAAATATCAAGTCTATCTCTATAAAAAGCACACTAAACGTTAGCATAGAAGTGTCGTGTACCGATAACAGGTCTTGAACTCTTGTCACCAAATTGAATTTAATTTGATATTTGTACTAGATTTCTTTATAGATTCAGAACGATGGACAAGTGATATTTAATTCTGTATGACATATACAGCCACTGTTCGCCTAAATGGTCGTTTAGGCCGTTTAAACGCTGTGTAAACGCTACACAATGGTACACTGTTTCCGTTTAATCATCCGTTTAGCCCATTTAATGGTCTGTTTAGCCCGAATAATGACTAAACAGGAGGTGACCGACTGTTTACCGTTTAGCGTTTAGGAAAACTATACAACAGGATTAAACCAACTAAATTCAATTGCACGACTCAAGCAGTACTACAGCCACTATACTTATGTTCATTAAGCTATGACTTAGATATTTTATTTCCACTGTTCTAAATTAGAAACTTTAGTAGTCTCTTCTGGTTAAATTGGAAGGAAATAAGGGTAGGTTCCAAGGTCAGAAGATAACTCCAACATACAAAATGCTGCAGAACCCTTTCTAGTACACTAGTCTTAAATTTAAAGTAAGAAGTGCACAACTTAAGCATTAAATCACTAGACAAAAAATTAATATCTTTCATAACCGCATTTGGCTGTTTATTATTTCCGTCTCAATATTCACCACTCTACTGAACATATATCCCTCTCCCTCAGTAAATATTTGAACTTCTTTTCTTGGTTCTAGATTTCTCATGTGTTCTGTATTTTTTTTTTATGTTTGCAAATTAGCATACGCTCAAAATGAAGGTTTAAGTTATTCACATGCAAGGTAACTGTTACCATGTAAATGACAAGTAGTTATAACTTTAAACAATCCCAGTCTAACCTTATTTGTCCTGTTATCCCACCAGTCAAGAGGGTTAGCAAAGAACGCTTGCCACAGCTCTTCAGTTGATCGAGAAGAGCTCATATTATCCCTATTCTTATCCTCAGTTGAATTAGAGGTAGAGTTAAAATAATCAGCACGCCTTCCACCTTTGATTCAACAAAAAACGAAAGTTAATTTTTACCTTTTATGAATTTTCATTACATTTAATAAGCAGCTAACTAGAACCAAGTATGTGCATCATTGGCTAATAAAACATTTAATGAACTGGAGAAAGTCAGCTAAATCAAACAACTGCTTCTGCAAGAGTACTCAAGAATGATGCAGGCAAGAGTCCTTTTCTGCTCCTTTCTAGAGACAACTACCTACCTTGCACCCAGAAAAACAAAATTTGAAACTTTGGCAGAAAGCATGCTGTTTAATGGGATCTATCATGAGAAATGTTTCCTTTCACATACATATAAACGAGGGGGCATAGTAGCAAGGTTAACAGCATATCAAATTATATATTACAGGAAAGCCAGTGGAAAATTAGCTCTCCCATTGATTCCTAACCGAAACATTTGCAGAGTTGTGGATACAGGAAAGTAGGAAACACTTGCCCAGAAGCTTTCAATCCAACTTAACTTGATTCTCACTGCATTTATTTTCTGTACTGGTCTCGCTTGTATTATTTGCAGTTGCAGCTAACTAGGGCCATTACATACTACTAGCACGATTTTTCGCATGTACAAACAGTGAATGCAAGTGATATGCGCCAGTCTAAGAAGATGCATAAGCTATATTTCATTACTTTAAGCTTCAAACTAATTAACCATGCATGCAGTTAAGAGTCCACTGTAATTAATAGATAATTAAAAGCACATATCAAATACAAATCAAACACAAGCAATCAAGAAGTTGCAATTCTAAAAAAAAAGATTGACCAGGAACCAAATAGTAGTCTAAGAATGTTCCAAAATAGTTGGCAGCAGTCCAAACAATTCTATTGATGTTTAAAAAAGTGGAACATGTCATCACAGGCCACAAACAACTATATCTCACAAAAATATGGGCAGACAAGAATGGTAAAGGCAGCAATTTTATGATAAAAAAGGCTTCACAGCCTAACTGAGATTCATACCTGGGGCATCCTGGCTTGCCTCTGGTTCATATAATCGAACTGGCTGGGACTCGATGAAATTCAACTGTTGAACTGCAAGCTGAGAAAGAGTGTACCCATTAATTTCATTATAATCACAGAAAAGAGGGATAATGAAAATGAGAATGTAAACCAGATGAAGATGATACCTTGTAATAAACATGCCGCTTCTCAGGCCCCTCATCAACAGTATCTGACACAAGCCGTCCAGAAACAAATATCCGGTCACCCTTCTTAACGTGCTCAGAGGCAACAATAGCCAGATCATCCCAGAATTGTAGAGTTACCCTATAGTAAGGTGACCCCCATTAAACATTTAAACAACAAGTACTGCTAGGACTGTATTTTTCAGTTTAAAAATACTCATCATTTATGGCTCTGAGAGGATGTAAAAGGCAGTATTATGTATCTGCATAGCTAGAAATATGTATATCAATAACTCATGCAGTCACGCTTGGGCTTGCTTGGTGTGTGTTTGTGTGTCGCGCTTGTGGTGTTAATTATTGATGGAGAGCCTCAGGAGTCAGAACTCAGTTTAATGCTTAAATTGTTGATACAATAGGTATTCAGAAATTGAAACTCATTTGTTTATCATCGTAGTACAATCATGATTTCAAAGGTGACTAGGCATTCAATCGAGAGCTAACACTGTTCCCCAAGGCAAGATGGATATGCCTGGACACCTAGGCAACACCTTTGAAACAGAGAGTACAACAGAAATTGATTACTGAATCTTGTCAGGTTGTAAGAAAAAAAATTGCAGGTAGCAGACAGCCTAAGGGCATATACTGATAAATATTCACTGCTTCAAAATAAAGTCCCTATTTAAGTAAAGTACAAACTCAGTTGCAATAAAGAATTGTTACACAATTTCATTGGCATTTTCTGACCTCGCTGTATAAGCAGCAAAACAATTTGGCACAACTACACTGTCCGTAAACAAAACCCAAATCCATGGTCTTACCAATCATCTTTCTTATTGCTACAATCCACCAATTGCACAAACCGCTCTAGCCAACATATTACCCAATGGCTTTGCCGACCTCTCAAGAACCACGCTTCCCTCACACTCTCAAAGGTCAAAGCTACAAGCCTACTACGAGTGACCAACAAGTGACAGATAGTCGAAGCACTGCCGGCCGGCCCCCAATAATAGGGACATAAATAGTCGACGCTAGAAATGGAAGGAGAATTAGCAATGCCTAGCGGTTGGCACCAATCAAATCAGTAATACCATGTAGTTTCGGTGGCCGACTTCCATACGGCGAGGCGGCCCCTCGCAACAGCGGAGCCGCTGGGCAGCTGCCGCAGCTCGACTTCGGTGCCCACAGTCCCAATGAGGCGCACCGAGTTGCAGAGCTCCTTGCTCCAGGGTATCTCCGCCGGCCGCGGCGTCGTTGTCGACGTGGGCGGCGCCGCCGCCGCCTCACTGTACTGCGCGGAGCACCGGAGGCGGCGCCATCGTGGCACCGGGAGCGGAAGGCGGAGGAGGGAAGAGGAGAGGCGGATGCGGCTGTGGTCCGCCTGGCTAGGGTTTAGGGTTTTGAGCGGAGAGGCGACGGCGAGGATAGCCATGGGGATATTTTCTCCGGCTTCCGCTTTCACCTCTTCCGGAGATTGGAGGCGTTGCGAGCTTATTTCGGGGCGTGGCCGCGTGGGTCCTTTTTCACCCGGAACCTGCCACGGCGGTCATTGACGCGTGGGGCCCACGAGCTGCCGCTGTGGCTGTCATGCGGGCCGCATACTAGGGCCTCGTTTACTTTCAAAATATTTTACAAAATATAAATAGTATTACTTTCGTTTATATTTGATAAATATTATCAATCATAGACTAAATAGGCTTAAAAGATTTGTCTCGCAAATTACATGTAAACTGTGTTATTAGTTATTTCTTTTATGTATATTTAACGCTTCATGCATGTGCCACTAGATTCGATGTGACGGAGAATATGAAAAATTTTACAAAATATTTTAGGAACTAAACAAGACCCAGGTTCTTAAAAAAAACACAAATCACAATGCACTCGAGCCCTCACTCCCAAATCCCGAGAAGAGTCCACTTCTGTCACCAAATCATCGAATATATTTAGGCCTTGTTTAGTTTCCAAATTTTTTTTGAGTTGAGCCACTGTAGTACTTTCATTTTTATCTGACAAACATTATTTAGTTATGAAATAACTAGACTCAAAAGATTTATCTCGTAATTTACAGACAAACTGTGCAATTAGTTTTTGTTTTTATCTATATTTAATGCTTTATGCATGTGCCGCAAGATTTGATGTGACGGAGAATCTTGAAAAGTTTTTGGTTTTTAGGGTAAAAGTTCTATATTTAGGCAAAAAAAATGTTTAGATTTTAGCTCATCATTGTGTAGAATGAAACTAAACACCATCCAAAATTTTTAACAAAATAATTGCCATTTTACATTCTGCAAAGCCTAAAAGAGCAGTTTCCTGCATGTTTAGTTACTCATAGAATGCTCATAGAATGCAGAAAACAAAATGCAACTACATTAGAATGATGAAATACAAAATAGCAAAATTTTCATGGTTGTGTTTAGTTCCATCCAAAATACTGAATTTATTTTCCTCATTATGGCCCTCTTGAGGCTTTTTTGGGCTTTTCTTCTTCTTCTTGAGGCCAAAATCCAAAATGGAGAATAGCCATTTTTTTTCTAAAACTTTTGTGTAGTGTTTAGTTTCATTATGCAAAATAATAGACCAAAACCTAATTTTTTTTGGGATGAAAAGGGGAACTAAACACCCCCTTCATGTATTTTGGACCCTGAAAATTTTGGTATTTTAGATGGAAATAAACACACCTATAAAAAATTTGATATTCTAGGTTTCATCCTTCCTTTGTATTTTGCATTTCATGGGGAATTAAACACACCCTTATAATTTATCATATAATATATATTTAAAGTATATTTGTTTAGAATCATAATTTCTGGCTTTACTTTTTATAAATTAGTCAAATTTAAAATAATTTGGTTTGAATGAAATCTAAAAATGCACTTGACTAGAATAATAAGGAAGTATAAAAGGCAAATCCTACAACTAACTGACAATTGCAATAATAAATAATGGTCGATATCTTCAATCAGGCAAAGAAAAAAATCCAGCACATTCTCATTCCTTGTGTGTTTGCTCGGTAAGCTTTATGACTTTATCAAGTGTGGAAGCACCAGAATGCTATGTGCTTCAGGATGACAGTATACCTAACATAGAAGTGCTACTAGATGGTTGCCAAGAGGAAATGCTTGTGGTTTGAGGATGCTAAGCCTAACATGAAGTGCTACTACGTTTGGATGACACAGTTTCCAAAAACTGTAGTATCATAAAACTGTGGTTTTATAAGCTAAAGATACACAAAAGCATGGTTTAGAAAAAAGAGATCGTGAGTAGAGTTTCTAAAATTCTAAAAAGAGACCAAACTATGGTTTTAGAACTACAAGATTTGTTGCATCCAAACATCTACTAGTAGCTTTTAAAAACCAAAGTATTTTGTAAAAACCATAGTATCTCTTTAACACTTCAAAAATACTTTGCATCCAAACAGTAAGTCGGTTTTTTGGTCAGGGTTGTTTGGGAGGGATTGAACACCCACCTGTTAACGAAATGACACATAACTCTCCTGTGTTGTTTAAGAAGAGAGAAAAATAATATATAACAGCCTCATAACTGAACACAGCAAGGTGTTATTCATATTCCCGGGTACAAACTAGAAACAATATTGCTACAATGGCCTGAAACCGTGAGGTTGTCAAAATAAAAGGACAGGAATTTGATGCTAACTCCAGAAGTCCAGAATACAGTTTTACATAAACAGCACTAACTCACAACACTTGATGGATCCTCACGTGCTCTCCTTGCTGCTTGATGCCTCAAGCCCCTTCTTCTCCTCCCCACCACTTACCGCCGCGGGGGTCGCAGGTGGGGGTTGATCGTCCCCTTCCCCAGGCTCTTTCTTCAGTTCAGACTCAAACTCCTTAGCCGCCTGAGAGAGAAGTTAGATGGATCACTGAACAATTTTACTAAATGGAGAAGGACATAATAACCTGATCAGAAAACTCAATCAGTAGCTTGTCTTCAGAAAACAGAGCACAAAAGCATGCTAAGGTGAATCAGTCCCTCAAATTCTTGGACAAGTGAGGCCAAAAGGAAGCAGGCCGTATTTCCTACCATTGGCATTATCCCACTAAACGTTCAACAACACAACTGAGCCAAAATGCAAATTTGCAATGAATGTGCTTTTTTTTTTGAAAAGGGAATATATTAATATCCCAGCTTCTGCAAGGAATCTCAAAAATGAAGTTTTGAGCCATGGAGACAACAAAAAAAGTGCTTCTAAAAACCACAATTAAAAAGCAATGAATGCGCTATATTAGGTCACTATATTTATAGGTCACAGGGTTCCTAAACTAAACATTATTATCTACTCCCTCCATTCCAAATTATAATACATTTTGTTTTTTATAGATACATAACTTTTGTTGTACACATAGATATACATTATGTTTAAATACATAGTAAAACCAATATATATTGAAAAGCCAAAACGTCCTATAATTTGCAACGGATGGAGAACCAAAATCCTCGAAGTTGCAACCAAACCTTATTTTTATACGGTCAATTGAGGGGAAAGTATACTTTATCCACCTGGATTTTCATTGCATAGGAGTGGGTACCGAACAGTACCACTTGGGAAGAGTTACAGATCAGGGGATCAGGAAAGAGTTGCAACCAAACCTAAAAGTGCTACCAAAGCAATGCCTCACAGATTGAGCATCACGAGCAAAATGGGGTTACTAGTTTCCGCAGCTGCTAAGTGCTAACCGCCAGTCAAACCACTGTCAGTACGGCACACGCATCATCCTCCACAAATTGCAAGCTTCTACCGACCACGCCATTATTAGAATTCATACCCCAACCCTCACCTGCTGGAAGCTCTTGACGGTCTTTCCGATGCTGCGGCCGATCTCGGGGAGCTGCTTGGGCCCGAACACGAGCGCGGCGACGCCGGCGATGACGGCGAGCTCCGGCACCCCGAGCCCGAAGAGGCACTTGCACCCGAGCGCGCCGCCTCCCCGGGAGCCCGCCCCGCTCCTGGGCCGCGCGGCTACCGACGCGGCCACCGCCGCGAGCCCGCCGCCTCCGCCGCCCCCGACGAAAGAGGACGCCCTGGAGGACATCCCGGCCGCCGCGACGTGCGCCCGGCTCGCCGCCCTCGCCGCCCTCGGCGGCGCGGCGAGGGAGGAGGAGGAGGAAGAGGAGCATGAGTAGGCCGCCGCGACGGGAGCCACCACGGCTATCCCCATGGCTGCTGCTGCTGCTCGGAGTGGGAGGGGGAGGTCGGGGTCACGCACTCACGCGGATATTTTTGTGTGAAGTGAGAAGATGGGATAGCGTTCTATGGTGGCGGACGAACGAGCTCGTGCAACTCGTGTAAACACGGTGCCCATTTTGTTGCGCGTTGCCGTTGGATGCAAAGTGGGCCGCCGATGCTTAGCCTGGGAGACCAAGGGTGTGATTGAGCCAGCCCATATTGAATTTGCACCAGTTGGGCCTGATGGGCCAAGATGAATCGCTAATCCCAACAAAGGTGGGGTGTTTCGAGATTGGACTGTCTAATTGAACTTTGGGCCTATTTGTCTTTGCATATCTTTTCGTAGAGTATTTTTCAAAGCTTCCTTCTCTTTGAGTGCGCTATACACTAGTATACAAGAACTTGCTACAAGTGCCAAGGGGTTCACAGCGCAATGGCAAAGGCCATTGGTTGGGGGCTCCCACCCAGGGTTCAAATTCTGGGTGCGGCACTTTATTCTGGATTTATTCTAGGATTTTCCGGCGCTACGCATTAAGTGGTAGGCGACGTGCCCGTCGACATCGAGACGCCTGTGGTGCGCCTGTGGTGACTTCGTGAACTTCAAGATTTGCTGGCTCAGTCCTTCGAAGGTGCTCATAGGGGTAGGGTTTGCGTACGTGTGTTCATAGGGGTGAGTGTGCGTGCGTGTTGAGTGTCTGC
>Ga0182004_10000488_pt1 | contig 24232 bp, 16 predicted proteins | sample Sormic07211540_1_FD_120479 | JGI IMG/M metagenome (GOLD analysis project Ga0182004, IMG submission 120479) | Endophyte microbial communities from Sorghum bicolor roots, Mead, Nebraska, USA - 072115-40_1 MetaG | ecosystem: Host-associated > Plants > Roots > Unclassified | place: USA: Nebraska...
CTTTCGTTTGTTTGTGGTAATTATTGTCCAATCATGGACTAACTAGGATCAAAAGATTCGTCTCGTAAATTTCGACCAAACTGTGCAATTAGTTTTTATTTTCGTTTATATTTAATACTCCATGCATGCGTCTAAAGATTCGATGTGATGGGGAATTTTGAAAAGTTTTTAGATTTTGGATGGAAGTAAACAAGGCCTAAAAAGAAAAAAACGAACTGGCAGTGTAAACTGTGTGTCACAGTAGTATACTTATCACTACATGTGGCAGCGGCTCTTTTCTACCGGTGGTAGAAGTCAATACTAAGCATGTGGGGCGATGAATTGCGTACACCATGTCCTGAGATTCTGGTGCCCGATACGATACTGTGTCTGTCCTACTCCACGCCGGCTGAGCGAATCCTCGAGGCCGTAGTTTAGTTCACTCTAAAAACCGAAAAGTTTTCAAGATTCTTCGTCACATCGAATCGCACATACATGAAACATTAAATATAGACGAAAACAAAAACTAATTACACATTTTAGTTGTAAATCACGAGACGAATCTTTTGATCCTAGTTAATCCATGATTGGATAATATTTGTCACAAACAAACGAAATACTACAGTATCGAAAACTTTTTACTTTTCCGAAACTAAACAAGACCCGAGTTTGTGAGTACGGCTACGCGCTTTCATGGCTTTGGACCCTTGTAGCAGCAAAATGCGGCCTTGTACCTCACAAATTTTACAATTTTTTTTAGATTTTTTGTCATATTAAATTTTATGGTATATACATAAAATATTAAATATAAATTAAAAAATAACTAATTATACAATTTATTTATAATTTGTGAGACGAATCTTTTGATTCTAATAGTCCATAATCAAACAATATTTGTAAAATACAAACGAAAATAATATAGTGTCTATTTTGCACATTTTTTCCCAACTAAGGCCTTGTTTAGTTCCAAATTTTTTTGAGAAATCGATGTTGTAGTAATTTCATTTGGATTTGACAAATATTGTTCAATCATAGACTAACTAGGCTCAAAAGATTCGTCTCGTCAATTCCGACCAAACTGTGTAATTAGTTTATATTTTCATCTATATTTAATACTGCATGCATGCGTCTAAAGATTTGATGTGACGCGAATCTGAAAAATTTTGCAAATTTTTTTGAACTAAACAAAGCCTAAACAAGGCCGCAGTGGCGCGGGAGTTTTCACTACTCTCTATAGGTGACAAGTGAGAACAGCAAGAAAATCGTGCCAGCTCGTGAGTCCCTCCGCCGGTCTCCTCCTGTCTTGGGTATCCGAGTCCAAACCACATCGTAATAGGAGCTGGTGTGAGCGAAGCGAGCGAGTGCTCGGCGACACGGCCTGCCCGAGCTCCCAGATGTTGGACAAAGGCCCTTAACTTGGCCTGTCCGATGATTGATTAAGCTGTGTCATCAGTGCCCTAACCTCTCTGAGGTTATGATACTAAACTAGTAACTAGATTTTGGAATAAGGTTTCATAAAAAAAAAGATTTGGGATTAGAAGCATCTCAGTGAGGTTTCATCAAGATGTCATGCAAGAGCGCCATGTTAACAAAACTGCATTTTCTGCATGAAACGAAGAGGAGAGAGAAGGAAGTAATACCATGGTGAAACTCCACAGGCGTTGTTTTCCACGCGGTGAAACGAGATGAAATCCCCATTGAGAGCCAAATCGTTTCACCATCTTGTATGTGATCTAATAATTTTGCAGCAATTAAATACTTTGCTTAGCCTTGGAAACAACAAAGTGAAATGCTCCATTGCTAGGGTTATTTTATAGATGGTTTCATTTCAATCTCAATGACGTGTTGGTATGTGAAACCGTACAGTAACACTGTACACTGCTGCCTTGTGCTTGAGTACTGGTACGACTTGGCCACAAGTGTTGCATGTTCTGTGTGGAGCACAGCAGCATGATGAAAAATGGTGATGGATGCCGCGCCATAGATTGGATATATACGGAATCGCCGGCATCTTCACTTGTTTGCTCTTAATTACTCTCGCTTTTGGAGATGCTGATAGTTTTCAGCCGCTTTGCCCCCAACCACTTGACTAAAGTGAATGCATTGCGCCATATACGGACACGGCCTTAGGCCACTCCTAATATTAGAAAACTATATGTAATTTCTATATTTATTAATTTTTATAAACACTATATATAGAACTATGATCTCAATAGATAGTTTTTATATAATATTTTTGTATACAATCACATTCATTCTCTCTACATTCTTAGCCAATCATATTGTGTAGACATGGTTTCTAACTTAGACCCAGTTTCTATGATTTTTGCTCTCTCTTTTCAATAACTCTCTTACCACATTAGTAAAATACTTAGATGATACTATAATTAATATCTATAGAAACCATAATAATTTGTGTATTGAGAGTGCCCTTATCAGCTTGCATTGCATTGTCATGAGTTTCATAAACTCGTCGTGCGTCGTACAATCATATTCATACTCCAACTGTCCAACATCGTGTCCACACGAAGAGCACAAAAGAGCCGGGAAAGGAAGGAGGTGAAAAAAAAAGTTCCCAGGCCTTGTTTAGACCTTGTTTAGTTCCTAAAATTTTACAAGATTCCTCATCACATCGAATTTTACGGCACATGCATGAAGCATTAAATATAGACGAAAACAAAAACTAATTACACTGTTTGCCTTTAAATCACGAGACAAATCTTTTGACTCTAGTTAGTCTATGATTGGACAATATTTACTACAAACAAACGAAAGTGCTACAGCAACGAAATCTAAAAAAAAATTCATGAACTAAACCAGGCCTTAGTTCAAAAAAAAAATTGCAAAATTTTTCAGATTTCTCATCACATCGAATCTTAAACACATGTATATAGTATTAAATATAGATAAAAGTAAAACTAATTGTACAGTTTGGTCGGAATTGACGAGACGAATCTTTTAAAACTAGTTAGTTCATAATTGGACAATATTTATCAAATATAAACGAAAGTGGTACTATTTCTATTTTGTAAAATTTTTTACAACTGAACAAGGGCCAGTAATTATCGGGGAAAAGACCTCGCTCTACTCGATGATACATGGTACCCAAACGGCTGCAAAAAGCGAAAGGCAGGCGCGCGCACTCTAGAGCCGCACTAGTAGTATTGACCACTGTTCCCACAATTCTCACGCAGGCAGAGCCGGAGACAGGGGCCCTGTGAAAATGGTAGAATAGTGGGGAGCCGGAAGAGAGTGGCCAGCAAAGTGCCAAAGGAAAAGGGAATCGCCATCAGCGTGTGACCCCATAAAAAGCAGGGCGTGGGCAGGGGACGGGCAGAGCAGAGCGCGGGCTGCCTCCAGCTCCAACCCACCACCAGACGAGCCGTCTAGCCGAGAGGAGGACGCGGCACCGCTCGGTAGCAGCCAGGGTTGTCGCGCTGAGCACTTGAGCGCAGTGGCCGCTTGTCTGTTGTCTCCCCGCTGCCACTCTCCCACTTCCCCGTCTCGCGCCCCCCCCTCGCCCGTCCGGCTGTCCCGGCGTCCCCTGCAGCTTGTGCTCTGGGTCGGAGGGAGCTGAGCTGCGAGGGAGCGCGGAGGGGAGGGTTTAGGAGATGGAGCCAGATTCGGCGAGGAAGAGGCTCGCATTGCTGGCTCTGCTTCTCCTCCTGGCGGCGCCCGCCCGGCCGGCCTCGGCGGCTCCGGTGGAGGATGGTATAGTCTCTGCTCCCTTCTCTTCTCTTCTCTTTTCTTCTCTTCTCCGATTGCTTGCTCTGCTCTTAAATGTGTTCATTACTGCCGCAACCGCTAATTTGGAGGCGGCTCGATTCGCATCGTTGTGAAATCTTCAGCTAGAGCTTCTGAGTCGAGGGCGGCTTTCTTCTGATGCCTCTGCATCAGATCTCACTGGCGCTGAGGAAAATAGGATTTCAGCTCCTTCCTCTTCTTAGCACTGCTGAGCTTACGAGCAAAAAGTTTTAGGAGGGTAGCGGAAAAGTAGTGTTAGCACCAGTGTGTGCCTGTTTGGTGTGGTGCGATGTCTGTTGTAGTACAAGAACGTAGCTTTGTGCATTTGGTTGGAGCACACATATTTGCACTGGCGAGAAAGGGGGAGGAGCTGTGCAAACTGCAAAGCGAGGCTCCTCCTCCTTTCTAAGTACAGTAGCAACTTCTTTCTAAATATTTGCTCATAGGCAGGGAGGATCAACCAGATACTAGGTAGCTTCAAACAGTGTAGTTATGCTCATTAGTCATTACTATGGCCTCGTCTAGTTTGGGAAAATTTTTGGGTTCGACTATTACTTTCGATTGTATTTGGCAATTATTGTCTATACATAGAGACTAACTAGGCTCAAAAGATTCGTCTCATAAATTATAGACAAACTGTGTAATTATTAGTTATTTTTTATCTCTATTTAATGTTTCATGCTTTCGTCCTGGGAACTAAACAAGCCCTATATATCCTCGGAACTCATACCTCAGTTAGTCAGTTCAGACAAAAAAATGTGAACTGCTGAGCTGAAAATATTTGGGGCGCCCTGTTGCTTGTGACAGCTCTGCCCCAAAACGGAAATGTACCAACTCTTTCCTCTCTCCCCGTTATGCTGCATGAGCTTGTTCTTGCTGATGTGAATCATGTGATGCATTTTGTGTTTGAAAATGACTAGTAACCGTCAAGTGAGCTGCCTTGCAAATTGAGAAAGAAGTTCTGTTGGATGTAAAACAATGCAAAAAAAAAGAACCTTATCTTGACAAAACACCACGTAGTTTACACAGATAATTCCATGGGTTTTTCTATTTTATTGAAATTGAAACACGCACCTACTCAGTTTTAATAGGTGTTTATGGCACCACCACAAAGGACGAGGTCAGAACAAAGTCAAAAAGAAATCGTGGCTGGTGTAGTAAACTCAGATCCAGACGGAACAGCAAGGCACAGCTGACCTTGCATACTGCAGAGTGCTCATTGAACCCTCTCGCGAGAGTCAAATAGGTTGCTCAGAGGGTGACCGTGCTGTAGAGGTCCATGCCTATCTATTTATGTCCGTACCTTCATCACCTCCCCATATTCACACCATGATCTATGGTCTCCAGACATTTAGGTCTGGAGTTTGGACCACTCATGGGGTACCAGTGGGGGGGTTGGTTGGTAGATGTTTCACTTTCACGGCCTCACCCCATAAGATCGATGTGCATAGTCACATGGCTGTCCTTGTGAGAACAATGAAGCATAGTAAAGTGGTCTAGTAGTAGTACCCCGATGAACTGCATTGGAGGTACAATAGAAAAAGTTGGACATGTTTTCCTAGTGTTTTGCCGGTAGGCACTTCTGAGTAGCCGTTGAAAAATGATTACTATGAGGGCTTTGTTTAGTTTAACTGTTTTTCTCCATTTTCCTGAGACTGTACTTTTCTCATTCCTGTTTAAGGACAGTTGTATCTGCTCTGCAAATTAACCTTCCCAAACTCTGTTGTTATTGTTTGTTTCATCTGAAGTTACATATAATGAGCACAGAATAGTCCCAGTAAGAATACCCTAGATGAGATCTGTGTTGGGTTTCCTCACTGTGATACTACCATGCACTTGGCTGGGTCTATTCAGTGTCATTTAATTCTGTGTTGGGTTTCCTCACTGTGATACTACCATGCACTTGGCTGGGTCTATTCAGTGTCATTTAATTCTTTGCGGACTGTAAATTCGTTTATTCACTGTGATACTACCATGCACTTAGCATACTAGATTTCACTGGTCAAACTTAATATCCATCCTATGCAACAAATGCAAAGCTAGTCTCTTCTTAATTTGCTCTACCAGCTAGTATCTTCATGGCAAAGGTATGCAAATCATGGAGCAGATATTAAGTGCTCTTTGTGATAATATTGTTTTCTATGTTAGGCCGAGAAGTGTTTTGAGGAGCAGCAGTAGTGTGATTGTAGTGAAATTATTACTAAATTTACATTTACAATGAGTAGTGATTTCTTGGCTTCTTGCACTACAGGCCTGCTCAGCAATGGCGACTTTGAGACAGCACCAGCCGGTGGTTTTGTAAAATCTGCGTCTGTTGCTGAGGGTGCATCGTCAATCCCTGGTTGGACGATCAATGGCACGGTTGAGCTCATTTCAGCAGGCCAGCACCAGGGTGGCATGATCCTGATTGTTCCACAGGGTATCCCCTCGGAGTTCTTGTCTCTTTTTTTCCCCAATAGTTGTGCTTAAACATCTGTATTTCCGTGGCAGGGGACCATGCTGTAAGGCTAGGGAATGATGCTAGTGTTGGTCAGGTGGTGGACGTTGAGAAGGGCTCGGAATATGCTATCACATTCAGCGCTGCCCGGACATGTGCGCAACTGGAGTCACTGAATGTTTCTGTGCTAGGTGGCATATCCCAGACAGTAGACTTGCAGACATTGTACAACATAGAAGGCTGGGACGCGTATGCACTGGCTTTTCAGGCGACGGAAGAGCAGGCACATCTTCAATTCATGAACCCTGGCATGGAGGATGATCCAACTTGTGGTCCTATCCTAGACAACGTTGCCGTCAAGAAGCTCTTCACTCCGGACAAACCGAAGGGTATGGGACTTGTTAGAAGTTAACACAAAAATGCAATTTCATTTCCAGATGTGTGTTATGATTAATTTAGTAAGTCTTGTACAATCTGAAGTGTTCTAGCTCATTTCTTAGGTTATGAGATGTTTCCTGTTGTCAACAGATAACGTGGTGCTGAATGGAGACTTTGAGGAGGGTCCATGGATGTTCCCGAACACGAGCTTTGGCGTGCTGCTCCCAACTAACCTTGACGAGCAGACATCTGCCATACCTGGTTGGATGATCGAGTCAAACCGCGCTGTCCGCTACATTGACTCTGATGAGTACAAGGTTCCCCAGGGGAAGCGTGCCATTGAGCTTCTGTCAGGCAAGGAGGGTATCATCTCCCAGATGGTTGAGACGACCCCTCAGAAGGTTTACAGCCTGACGTTCACACTGGGCACGGCAGGGGACTCGTGCCAACCACCAATGGCCATCATGGCGTTCGCCGGGGATCAGGCCCAGAACTTCCACTACTCCCCAATAGGCAACGCCACCAGCCAGGCTGCGAATGTGACGTTCACTGCACGTGCTGAGAGAACACGTGTGGCATTCTACAGCGTGTACTACAACACGAGGAGTGACGACCACAGCTCTCTGTGTGGGCCGGTGATCGACGATGTCCGGGTATGGGGCTTGAACGCAGCGGCTGGGTTGAAGGCAAGTATTGGACTCGTTCTTGGCATTGTTGGTCTCGCTGGCATGGTGCTCTTCTGAAATCTGAATGCCTCAGTGCCTGTGGTCTTGGGAAGTATGGATGTATAACTATTCTGTTAGTTGGAGGTGGCTGCTAGTTTTGGTAGTAAGCTTGAAGTTTGCTGAGTGGTATGAGCTTAGGCTAAAAAGCTACCAGAACCTACATGTTATTGCTTGTGTTACTTCATTTGTGATTTCCGAAGTAACTTGCAATTATATGGGATTGTATGGTTTGTTTGCCCTAGCTATATGAGATGTCAGAATTGTTCTAAGTTCATCTCTTCAATATATTAGAAAAGAGTAAAGTACAACAGCAATTGTTCTTATCTCGTAGCCCCTCTGTTCTTGAATAAATCATTTTCTATAGTTGTCTTAAGTGATGTTTTTTTAAAAATTTTGATTGAATTTATAGAAAAGAACATCAAGATTTATGACACCAAGTTAGTATCGATACAAAACGAAATATATTTTCGTAACGGGTTCATTTGGTGTCATAAATATTGTTATCCTTCTTTATAAATTTGGTGTCATAAATATTGTTATCCTTCTTTATATAGATCATGATGTCATGGAAATGGACGAAACAAGTGCTTATATACTCCCAACGGCAGGCAAAGCCGCACTGAGATATGTTTATATACCTTCTGAGGATAAAGGAATGACACTATACATGGAAAATAATTAAGTATCACCTTACTATTGCTAGCATATGTCTGCAGTGCTAATATGAGCCACATATGGGATGATATATGGGTAGGGAACAAGTCTCTAAAAGCTAAATACCCTTCCTTATATAATATAGTGCGTGATCTCCATGCAACTGTATCTAAAGTGATGTCCATAACTCCTCTTAACATCTCTTTTAGGAGGGCTCTGGTGGATAATAAGCTTATAGAGTGGCTCCACCTAGTAGCAACGATTTCTTATGTTCAATTGGTGGAAGGTTCGGACTACTTCAAATGGAGTTTAACCAAATCGGGGTTATTTTTTGTCCGTTCAATATATCTCCATCTCATTGATATACAACCATCTTTCGTTCATAGAAAGATATGGCAAATAAAAATTTCTCTAAAAATTAAGATCTTTCTTTGGTTCCTTCAAAGGGGTGTCATTCTAACCAAAGACAACATCGCCAGAAAAAACTAAAAAGACAGCCAGAAATGTATTTATTGTAATGAGACCATCCAACACCTATTCCTGGAATGCCCTTTTGCTAAAATAATCTGGAGAATTATCTTCTTTGCTACTAATTTGAACCAACCTAGTTCTATCATCCATATGTTTGGTACCTGGCTTATAAATCAGCATAAAAAGATCAAAGGTTTGATCTGGGTTGGGGTGGCTGCCACATGTTGGGCTATTTGGCGTTGCCGGAATGATGTTATTTTTAATAAAATAAAAATTAACTCTATCATGCAGGTTATTTTCAGAGTAGCGTATTGGTTACGCTTCTGGGCCCACCTGCAGCGTGACGAGCAAGCCAAGGACACACTCTCTTCTATGAGCAAGAGATTAAAGATGATTGCCTTAGAGATTTTTAGTAGAGGGTGGAAGTATTTATTTTGATTGCTCTAGTGTCCTAGTCTATGTATAAAATTTTTTGGTTTTCTCTCTTTTCATAATTGGCGACTTTGTAATAATGTGTTGTGTACATCTATGGATGTAGAGGTCGGATATTGTTTTCTCCTTTATCCAAAAAATCTTGCATAGAAATGGGTAGTTGAAATTTCAAAACGAAGCTGAAAGCCCACTACACTGATGTATACGGTATACCTATTCTTATGGACGTTAACGAGATGATAGATGATGATATCGCAGCCAGCCACTCAAGGCAACTGACAAAAACTGCGAATCTGGTGTCCATTGCTCCTACTCCTAGGCTCCTAGTAGCAACACGTACGTTTCTTCTCCACCGGACGGCAGCCACTAGGCCATGGACCAACAAGCTCCTCAGGTCCCTCGCGTCAAGCTCGGCACCCAAGGATTAGAGGTAACTCATCCATGTTAATTACAATATATCCCAGCAGGCGCAGTGCGTGACTTGTTTGTTCAATGCAGGTGTCCAAGCTTGGTCTCGGATGCTTGGGGCTGACGGGCGCCTACAACTTGCCGCTGGACGACGAGGCTGGCGCCGCTGTAGTCGTGCATGCCTTCCGCCGAGGCGTCACCTTCTTCGACACTACGGGCCCCTTACCAACGAGATACTCCTCGGCAACGTACGTCTCTTGTTTCTCCGATCCTTTGCTTTTTTTTTTTCTTGGTTTCATTTTCATGGCTGGCTTGATCGAGAGCCATAAATATTGCCCCTGCTGTGTGTTTTCATATGCAGGCGCTGAAGCTGCTGCCGCGAGAGCAGGTGCAGGTGGCCACCAAGTTTGGGTTGCGGCGGGAGCGTGCCGCCGGCGGCTCCTCGTGGGGCGTCTGCGGCCGGCCGGAGTACGTGCGCGCCTGCTGCGAGGCCAGCCTGCACCGCCTCGGTCTGGATTACATCGACCTCTACTACCAGCACCGCGTCGACACCACCGTGCCCATCGAGGACACGGTACATCACCAGCCTAGCTTGCACATTATATTCCGCTAGCATATCATCGTCTCTCATAAAAAAGAGATTATTAATTGGTGCAGATTGGTGAGCTCAAGAAGCTGGTGGAGGAGGGGAAGGTCAGGTACATTGGGCTGTCGGAGGCGAGCCCCGACACGATACGGCGCGCGCACGCCGTGCACCCAATCTCCGCGGTGCAGATGGAATGGTCTCTCTGGTCTCGTGACATCGAGCCTGAGATAGTGCCACTATGCAGGTGATCGAGTTCATCACAAATTAAACACTGTTTTTTCTTTCGACACCTCATTAACTCTCTATATCATTCATGCAACGATGAGATTTGTTCTACTGTGTGTGGGCTCCGTCCAGAGAACTGGGCATTGGAATTGTTTCATACAGCCCCATCGGCCGTGGGTTTTTCGGCGGAAGAGGCGCCACAGAACAAGTGCCTGCTGTGTCTAATCTGGTATGGAATGGATCGATGACGTTGTTTTTATCTTATTTGAAACAAGTTCCTTCTTTTTGTTTGTCTCAGTATTTTTTTTATCAGTCTACTTATTAGGCTCTTCAGCTTTGGCTTTGTTAGCTTGGGTATCCAAGGTTTGTAGCAGAAAATTTGGAGAAGAACAAGAAAATATATCTCGCGATGGAAAACCTTGCCAACAAGCACCGGTGCAGCTGCGCTCAGTTGGCTTTAGCTTGGGTTCTGCATCAAGGGGATGATGTGGTTCCTATACCAGGTCACCTTCAAAAGCCCCATCCCAAAATTGTTGATATAACGCTCAGTGTTTTTAGACCAAAGGCAATTCACTCAGCTTTATTAGAAAGCGTAACAAACGCATAACGTTCAGTGTTTAATTAACCCAAAGTTAACATTTATCAATAATTCATCAAATTCTCAACTTGATACATGCATTGCACGGATCAACAGATGACCTTATTAGGAGCACTTCTCAGAGATGATTGAAATGTGTAGATTTCATTGGTCATAGACATTTCTCTTATAATGGTCTAATTCGCTTTGGCAGAGGAACAACATTGTCAGAAAACATAACCTGGTAATATAATTATATAACCACATGCCAATTTGGCTTGCATATATTCTGTTTTGCTGACCTAGAAATTCATGTGCTTGTTTTAAACTTCAATATTTTTTTTTGTTACGCCAGGTTTTTCTAGTCACTTTGATATATAGTCTCTGTCGATGTCTAGCTCATATGTGTCATTATGTGTAGACAAGCTTATTGTTTAAATATACGCCCGATCGTAGAGAAACAATTGGTTACTGAAAAGTATTCTACAAAATTAAGCAGGGACCACGAAGATAAAAAATCTGGATGCGAACATTGACTCATTGAAGGTGAGGTTCACAGATAAGGACCTGAAAGAAATTGCCAGCCACATACGTGAAGAAGATATCTCTGGTGAAAGGGCACACATATGCTTTGCACATACTACATGGGAGCATGCTGATACACCGAGGAAATAGAGCTCTCCTGAAAATGCTAGAATATATATATCAGGTGTTCCCATGCTCCCGTATACAAAAAGTGCATCTAAAATATGGATGGTTGACATAGAGCATGCACTAATCTAGCTTCATGCAAAATCGTAGCTTAGACACAGGAACTTGTGCAAAGAAAGAAAAGAAGATAAATCAAGCTATGATTGGTCGCGGGCTGCAATTGTTCATATAAGTCTACAATTCAATACTATTCATATTATGGTTTATCTTTTTTCCCCTCTTTGCACAAGATTTTGTTTAAACTTAAATTTCATATGAAACTAAATTAGTATATGCTCTATCCTCTTCCATACTTTGGTTGGAATTTTCCATGTAATTTTACAAATGTAATTTGGATATATAACAGCACCAGAGAGCACCTAATTAATAAGGGCCACATGCATGGGTATCTATATATGTTTCAACTAGATGAATGCGCGAGCGTTGCTACGGGACAATAATCATATATGGTGGAGTGATCCAGCCAGTTGATGCAGAGAATCAAATCAACCATTCCCAATTATCCCCTCCAACATAGGGTGTATGTAGATGTGATGTCGATGGTCTGAACTAGGAACATGAATGCAGTGTACAAATTAATCAATCCTATCCACAACATAAAAACAATTTAAAGAAAAGTTGAAGCCCAGATGAAATTATTGTTTATGATATATATATCGATATGCGCTCTACTCTGAACTTGAAACATAAAAGAATTTTTAGATCAAATTCATGAAAAAAATTCTCCCATCTATCTTTCATTAACCTCGAGACATGCACATATCAAAGTTTTACAAAGCCAAAGATGCAAACTTAAGACAAAATGCATAGAAAATATAGATCAGGTGATAAAAATTATATTTCTACAAGACATTCAAGATATAAGAGGATAACATTTTGGTACAACATCATATAAGTGATGTGTTTGAATGGCATAGATATCCCTGAATCCCTTGTACTTCTACATGCCCTCCTTTTCTAAAATTTCATCTACAAGAAAACCATAAAAAAGATGATAAACTTGCTTGTGGGTTGTGAGATATCAACATGTCTATCTTGATGAAAAGCTGTAATTTTGACCAGATGCAGAAAATGAGTAAACATTTCGAGCTGTAATTTTGAGTTGAAATTCAACATTGCCACTTTGAGTTGGAAATTTAGCATTGGAAGTTTAATTTGATGCATTCTAATTTATGACAAGAGTAACCAGCTACACACTATTTATGTATTGTCAGTGAACATACATTACCTATGATGCTTTGCTGGTGGCACAAGTCCAACCAATTCATATGTTTTGGCATCAAAGTAACAGAACGTGTGCATTCCTTCCCAAATACTTGGATCAAAAATAGCATCATTTTTCAGTCCAAAGCATGGATTTATTTTTGGCACTAATTATGCAGCAAGTTTGGGCTAGCGAACCTGACTCTATATACTCAAACTATTTGCAGGAACAACTATTCTATAACTACACATTAGTTAAACCATTTGCAGAAACATTTGGACATAACTCTTGCTCAAAAAAAAAATGGACATAACTCGCTGCTAGTGACTTATCATTAAAGCAGACATCTGGCTGCTAGTTTTGTATAAAGAAGAAGCAAAGAACAAAGTTGATAGAGTAATGAGTAAACCTACAAAACTGCCGGATAAATCGAGGGCAATGGCAATGAATCATTAAATTTTCCTGCAGAAATGTACAACTTAGCAAAATAAATAACTCCTGAAGCAAAATTGCAGCCAATTTCTATCAGGTTAGTTCACGTGATACAAATAATTATATTCGGGCATCAAGAGAAACCTTTCTAATTTATGCATTTTCACGCTGCCATGACTGTCTTGCCTATTTCCTACTAGCCACTGAAGTCTGCCGCTCAGGTGTGCGGTACTGCATACTTGTGCCAAAGCCATCCGTATGCTCGTTTGTGTGTGTGTGTGTGTGTTTTTTGAGAGGAGTATGCTCGTTTGTGTTGGTAGCATGGGAAACTGATGGCTGTGCCTACAACCTGTAATCTTTCTAAGGGCCCATTCGGCTAGGCTCATTTCTGGCCATAACTGTTCCGGTGATGCTTGGTTTTATAAAATACAACATCATTAGATCAGTTCCAGGACTCGATCCCATGCGAATCGAACGTGCCCTAAGGGATTTCAAATCGAGCAACAGGACATGGAGAAATATGTGGTTCAGGGATTTCGGGATTTGAAGGAGACTCACCACATCCTTCGCGGAAGGTTGTAACCAAGGAGTTCGTACTCAGCGCGTGCTCCTCATGCCGAGGAGAAGATCTAGGTTGTTTGGTTGCTAGCCATAGTTTGCCACACTTTACTTTAGGCAAGTTTGATAAAGTTGGTAATTATTTGGTTGACAATTAAGTTTAGGCATGATTCTTTTGGACTCTACATGTCATAGAGTTAAAAAGTGTAGCAAGATTCCTTTAGACACTTGCTAGCCATACTTTTGTGGCTTGCCACACTTGCCTAAAGTTAGTTGTGGTAGACTATAGCTAGCAACCAAACATCCCCTAGTGGCGCCGCCGCCTACTTGCCCCTCTACCGGTCTTCATAGAGCGACGAGGTGAGTGGTGGCATGAGAGGGCAGGGCGAACCGACAGAATTGACGAGGTGGGCCGGGGTGACAGCATCGCGAGAGAGGGATGGGGTGGTGGCAGGCGGCAACGTCGGGTACAGGTCAAGACAGCGGCAAATGGAGTAGCACAGACAGGGAGTGGGGAGGCATGTGGAAGAGAGAGAGAGAGAGAGAGCAGGGGCCCACGTGTCGGCGCAAAAAAATCACACAGTGAAGCGTCACGCATCGGCTTGCGATTGAACGGGTCCAACTTCATCTTGCAAAATGGTCGAGATTCTCCGTCACATCAAATATTTTGACACATGTATGAAATATTAAATATAGATAAAAAATAACTAATTATATGTGAGACGAATCTTTTGAGACTAGTTAGTTCGTAGTTAGATAACAATTGTTAAATACAAACGAAGGTACTACAATAATATTTTGCAAAAAATTTCACCAACTAAACAAGGCCTAAGAAGTAAGGATAGGTATATATAAGAGACTAGCAGGTTTTAGCTCAATACAGATAATGCTAGGAAAAAATGAATTCCTAGAAACTCTAACTAGAAGTCTACAATGAAGCCTCCATATTAATTCTCACTAGACTAACATGCTAGAAAAAAAAATCCTAAAGAACTTAAAAATTTAGGCCTTGTTTAGTTGTAATTTTTTTTGTTTTCGCTACTGTAGCACTTTCATTTTTATTTAACAAATATTGTCTAATCATGGAGTAACTAGGCTTAAAAAATTCATCTCGTGATTTACGGGTAAATTGTGTAATTAGTTTTTGTTTTCATCTATATTTAATGTTGCATGTATGCGCTCTAAGATTCGATGTGATGTGAAATCTTGAAAAGTTTTTGTTTTTTTGTTGGAACTAAACAAGGCCGTAAAGATAGAAGACCATTGATGCTATCATAACGCTCAAGAGTGCAATCTAGAACCTAAGATCTTTATTTTTCATATAAAATACAAAAGTAGGAGCTTCAACTCAACTTAAAAAAAATTATACCACCGACACGATTAATATTTCAAAATCAAAATCTAGATTTATATCGTCAAAAATTATGTCTCCTTTTTTTTTGAGAATCATAAAATTATGTCTCCTAAGATTCTGCCTTTCTGAGTGGACAAGCCCAGTTAGCAGATGGACATGAGCAGCCCAACTGAGAGGTACCTGGGATGGGTCCAACCAGGACCAAGCCCTCCTTGATGCATTCGGAATGGAAGCTAAGAACTGCGTGCAGGCTAATAGTAGCCCGTAGCACATGAAGCATTTTTTTTGTTTCTTTCGTTTTTCTCTGTTTTCCCATGCTCGCATTAAATGTAAAATCTTAGAACAGCTATGCTACAGTCTTATATAACATAATAGTATTTTTGGCCTGGGACATTTTTTTTCTCTTCAATTGGAAAATTTGGATCCTTTTGAAAAAAATAATAGCTTAATGGTGCAACAATTCCTCCAAATTCTTAGGACGTTATTCTCTTTTTCTCGGAACATTTTTCATTCAACCATATCATTTTTTATATTTAAAAAATTCTTTTTGGTACAATTTTGTTATATTCTTCAAACATTCTTTCTTACTTGGGAAAAAAAGAATATGGCCATAACATCTTTTTTTTTTTTTGGTTCAAAGAGGTATCTTGTAATAACATGTCATAGGCACACGAGCCCAATGGAGATGACAAAAACAATAAATTAAGTGCCTATAAGATCAAGAATGTCTATATATGGGATAAATATGTGGTTTCAAGCAATTTTACAAAATCGAACAATTTAATTTATTAGAAGAAATGATTATCTACAACTTCATGAGATATTCTAAGTCAAATTTTGCAACGTGGTACAGGTACAATTTTTAATTCCATGAAACAAATAGTTAAAGTAAATTTGCACCCCACCCCCCACACAAAAAAGTAAGTTTTGCTCAATAAATAGCTAAACACACGAGATAAATTTTATCCTATGGAGTCAACTTTCCAATTACATATGAGTTGGATTTATTGCTCTGACAGCTTCTCAATCAAGGCACCGCTTGAACTCCGGTTCAGAAGAACTTCTATAAACCTTGATTTCGCTAGAATTGTTCTTCACTGCAGGACCTCGTGAGACAAGCAACACTTCCAACAAGAACAAATAACAATTTCATTAAACGATTAATAATTAAAGAGAAAAACAAGTTTCATCCTCTTGAATAAGTAACTACTAAAGGAAGAGGATAAACCAATGAAGTTATTGTCAAAGCACTTGAGAGACCAAGTCGACAAGTGCCTTGGTCTCATCCACGTATGTGATGATGAATGACATGAGGTTTAAGTATTTCCCGTTGAGTCCATATATTTGATATGTGCTTGATTATGCTATGTTATGCTGAGTGTGCCTTGGTCTCATCCATGTATGTGATGAATGAATGACATGAGGTTTAAGTATTTCCCGTTGAGTCCATATATTTGATATGTGCTTGATTATGCTATGTTATGCTGAGTGTGTTGTGCAACCTATCTCCTGGCTTGTGAATGTGCATTTGTTGGGTGCACCAAGGTGGTTGATAGGCGATGGAGACAGGAATCTGTGCATGATGACCAGGAACAGTGAAGGACGGACAAGTAGGCTTGGACAAAAGGTTGAAGGGCTATCATTGGGTACATGTACATGAAGAGTAAGAATACATGTGTGGTAAAGACGGCGTTGATTGAATCAACCACGGTTTTGGACCAAGACACAACAAGGCATAGCGAGCATTTGAGTTTAATCAAAGTTGTCTTTTTTAGCTATAGCTACCATTTATTTATTTATTTATTTATTTATTTGTTTGTTTGTTTGTTTGTTTATTTATTTGTTTATTTTCTCTTGTGCATTGAGCTTTGTACTCCGCATGTATGCCGATAACATGATCAGTTCAGCTGCACCTTGTGTTGTTCTTGCCAATTAGCCATTAATTGATTTATTTTCTCAACAAAGAATTTTGTTCAGCACCCATTCACCTCCTCTATAGTCACTATTTCGTTCCTTCAATATTACTAGTCTTTTTTCAAGAGTGGATAAAGAGCTGAAATAAATGTCACTATGAAAGTTGATATTAACAGTATCGTTTAATTTCATAAGGGCATTAATAAAACTGAGTGAGAACATGTTGCCCCAAAACATCAAAACTAGCATTCATCTCTCGCAGAAAGTGCTGCCAAAGTACCTCAAATCCAGTGTTAATGTTCTACTGAACTGAGGCTAGAAATGGGTCAAGGAAATCTAGGGATGTTCCCGTTGCTGTGGTGCACATGGAAGTGGCGGTGGCATCTCATCAGCGTCTTGCTTAATATCATGTCCTTCTTTCTTAGGAAACTATTGTGTCCTCTATGAGCTCCTTCTTGATCTGTCCTCTACTGCACAACAGAAAATATGCTGATGCTGAAATATTGTGAGAGGAAAACACTATTCTTGTGCTAAAAGTACTGCTTGAATTCAAGGATGGCTGGACCGTAGTGATTAGGCTCCTTTTTTTGCGTTTAGCCAAGCATGGCACATTTACTTTTAGAACTGGATTTATATTACTCCTGCTTCTCAAAAAATAGCATTATTCTTCTCTCTGCACTTTGTGAAGAATAGGTTAATCAATACATGAATATAAAATACTGAATTGCATAAAATAGGTATATTAAAAAGTAGTTGCGATCTAAAGTTTCCACCCATTCTTGACCAACTAGTATATGCATGCATATCAGTTCCTGCCATCCTGTCGGCGCTTATAATTCTAGTGATCAGATGCAAACACCATCATTTCCCCGTGTCCTCAATGATCTAACAAGTCAAAGATAAAGCGCAATTATTAAGACTCGCAATCATCTGGTAAACTAATAATAAGCCCATCCAACTAGTTAGAGAGAAAATATCCGAAGGGAGCAAAAGTCTCCTCCATACTCTTGTGTGGCGCAGCGCAACAATGAAGTATTCTACAGGTCCGTCCGCTCAGGCGAACTAGGAAGACACAGCTACCAGCTGGGGTACAATTTTGCCCACAGCCGCCATCACGTCGGCGACGGCCGCCGTAGCCCTGAATGCATTGATTGACTCGCAATGTTGCGGGTTATGATCTGCTCGATCTCTCCAAGCTCACGAAGAAAGAAGGTGGTGCACGACGCGAACCCGACTGCAACAAGCCAGGTGCAGACCGTGCGCGGCTCGTGATTTTATTTAATTTGCCAAGCACTCGATGGAGCTGATCCTAGCTATGGCCTATAGCTAGGTCGATCTGAGGCTGAGATGGAGACGAGATGTTGGTGTCGCGCGTGCACGCAACGAGGGTCAGAGCCAGACATTCTCTCGATCGGTGACTCGGTTGGTGGCTGACGCGATCGAGCGACGAGCTCCTCTCTTCCGCCGGATCCCCGTCGTCTCCCGCTGAAAGCCGGCGAACGAACGAACGAGCTCGGTGGTCGGTGCTGTCATTTTCAGTTAACCTGGTCCTCGCTGTTGCTCCTAAACTGCACCAGACGGCCACCGGCGCGTCAGTTGCTGTCTGTAAAAGCTACTGTGATGGTGCCACCCTGTAAAATGGAATGAATGGATCGGCATTTTTTTTATCCTGATGAAGTGATGATGCAGGTGTGCCTCTAGTTGGTGGAAGGAGAGACGACAGGTTCTGACTGTGATTTGATCTATCGGCACGGGCGAAGCCTGATGCCGGAGGGCTGTTGTGATGAATTGTGATGGTGCATTGTAAAGGCGCATGATTCTAGCAACTGCCAAGAAAACACCCGGGTCCGCGCTGGGCTGCACGATGATCGCACAACTCAACTTTCAGCGCTAGTCCGGCCCGTAATGGACGCCAGGTCGATGGTGTCGTGTATACAATTCCGGGCAGGCACCAAGCTGCAAGTACACCAGTTTACGCGACGACGATGGAACCGGGCCGCCGTGCATCCTAGCTAGTAGGTACAGTACTTTCTATGAACTGTATGTAGGCTGGTGGTTACGTTATTCTTCGTTCATCTGCTGACAGATCAAGAAAAAAAGAAACGAACCTCCTGCTGACCTGGGCTTTGTTTAGTTCCAATTTTTTTTTTGCAAAATAGGAATATTACCACTTTCGTTTGTATTTGACAAATATTATCTAATCATGTACTAACTAGACTCAAAAGATTCGTCTCGTCAATTCCGACCAAACTGTGCATTAGTTTTTATTTCCGTCTATATTTAATACTTTATGCATGCGTCTAAAGATTTGATGTGACGGAGAATCTGAAAAATTTTGCAAAATTTTTTGGGAACTAAACAAGGCTTGCATTGTTGCCATGTTACCGATGACGCGGCATTCATTGATAGATGTAATCTGAGATCTGAGATGATGATTAGTACTAGTAGTACTAGTAGAGGCTTCTGGTCCTAGAAGTAACAGCGGCTCTGCCACACTACCGTCCTGTCAAAGCTGGGGGGAAAAAATGGATCGTCCATGCAGGGGAGACTTGGAATCCAATCCAAGACGGGCTCAAGACCAAGAACATTGAACTGAAAGCCATGCCATCAAGGAAGACGCACACTGGCTCCAGCAATCAGCGCAGAAGACGTCAGGAGGGAGACGGCATTCTGCACTGATTGCTGGAGTTGATCCTGGAACAGGTCAGATAGCGTCCTCTGTCCATATTATAGAACTGAAAGAGGTACTACTCTGACACTGAAGTTTCACAAACCGGGAGACAAAATTCAGAACTGAAGGTCATATGAATTCCAACCAGGTTTATTTTACTGCCGGAGTTGTGGAAATTACCCGCGTCAAATGCCGGTCGAACTGAAATTACCGGCAAGGTTACTGTGTGCTGTACCAACATGCCATGAGCATAAGGTTCTGACAGTCGAAATCAGCTCAAAAGGTGCAAGATCTAGCCTCAACGGAATCGCAATATTGTTTGCCCCCTTTCCTAAATAAATTAACTAATCAAAAAGTGAGAATTTCTTCAAAAGAAAATCCAAAAGTGAGAGCCAGTCAGGAGATCGCTCATCGCTTTAGTTATTCACCTCAGAGTTGAGCTTCAGAGGACTGAAAGGGAGGTCGCCGGAAGAAACACGCAGACGGCCCGTGCATTTGTGCTATACGGAATGGCTGGAAACGAGCCAAAGTTCACTTTTTTCAAGAGATCCTGGCCAATCCCATAAACAATTCTTTGTTGGGATTTCCATGAGTAAAGCATTGGCTAAGCAACATGTAGCATATATTTAGGGGCTTTGTCTTTATTTTTCTATTATTCTCTCTATTTTTTTTCGGTATCAACCACAAGCTGATCCCTCGCCTTTAAACAATGCAACCTACTAGTTTATTTCAATTCCAACGCCAATGATATTCTCACCTCACTAACGCCACTATATACAACTGCTAAAGTGGTAATGGTAAGACTAATTCTGCCTTGGCACCTGAAGTTATGGTTATCCAAAAACTTTTCCATCATGACAGTGTGACACTGATAATATCTTTTAGGGCATCAAGCAAGAACAAACTGGTTCTCAAGCCACTTTTGACATCCATTTTAGTGACTGCCGCATGATTGAGCCGTAGAATACTCTCGACTAGCTAGTGCCGTGCTTGCTTTCGACTGTGCTACTTCAGTTGCAGTTCATGTGTATTCTTTCTAATAAAAATGATTCACGCCATTTCCCTCCTCTTTTTTTTTTCTCAAAAAAGAATACATTCGCACCGCTTATCGATAAGGCATGCATGCATTGGAATAACCAGAATTCAGCCAAAAAGAAAACACAGATAAGCACATGGTATCCGCTTTAAGATCAGATTATGATTGCACATCAACTTCATATAACTGGCATGCAATGCAACTGCAACTAAACTGAAGGATTCTGCTAGCTCCTGAAAGCTGGCACCCGGGCCGGCCTCCTGATTCGCAAAGAACACCCGGCCTCCTCTGCGTGCAGAGAGGCAGAGACCCACTTGAGCGATCGATGGCCACGCCACCACCAATGGCGCCGGCCGGATGCAATCGGGGATCGACAACTCCCTCCTCTGCGAATCAGGAAGCACCCCCGACAATACCAATTCACCATCACCATGTCGCTGTCTCTGCTGCCTGACAAGACCAAAAGCAAGTTCACCATTTCGCAGTAGTTATCAGAGTCCGAGAACCAAAACCACACGGACGGGGGGCTCCTCGCTCCCGTCCAGTATAAATAGGCCATGCTGCCGCGGCGTCCCTCAGCACAGAATGCAGCAGACCTGCAGCGAAAATGGCACGCTCTTCCTCTCGCACAGTAGGTTCGTGGGCACGACGCCTCCCGTGCTGCGACGGTGACGGTAGGAATAGGTTCAGTAGTGGCGGCAACCTCTCCGGCGATCTTCTGCCGTCGCTCGGCGCAACGGCGCAGGCACAGCAGCAGCCTCCCAGGCTCAGGAGAAACCTCGTGTCACCCTACGATCCGCGTTACAAGTACGCGTTCGTCTTGCATCCGTGTATAATATATCTGTTCGTGTGCGTGATCGTTTGCATGCAGACTGTAGATAATTAATCTTGGCACACGATGACTGCAGGGTCTGGGAGATATTTCTGATCCTGCTAGTGGTGTACTCGGCGTGGATCTGCCCACTGGAGTTCGCGTTCCTGAGGTACCTGCCCAGGGCCCCTTTCATCGTGGACGACGTCGTCAACGGCTTCTTCGCCGTCGACATCGTGCTCACGTTCTTCGTCCCCTACGTCGACAGCAAGTCCTACCTCCTCGTCGACGATCACAAGAAAATAGCAGTCAGGTAGGCTAGGAGTACTATACTGCCACGTCAGCGTTTAATATATGCACTGTTTCTGAACTTGCTATATCTTCTTCAACTGTTTCTGTCTGCAGGTACCTGTCGACTTGGTTTGCCTTTGATGTGTGCTCCACATTCCCGTTCCAGTCCATCAGCCTGCTGTTCAACAAGCACGACCACGGCCTGGGCCTCAAGTTCCTCAACGTTCTCAGGCTTTGGCGGCTGCGTAGGGTCAGCTCCATGTTTGCAAGGTACGGAGTATGCATGATCACGGCAAAACTGAAAAGCTAAGCTAGCACACCGGTGAAACTAAAACTCACAGTGCCATGACCATGATGCCATAGGCTCGAGAAGGACATCCGGTTCAACTACGCAGTGATCCGCTGCACAAAGCTCATCTCAGTACGTCAGAACGCTCGTCCTCCACTCCTCCCAGAACAGTGTGCGTCGTGTCGTGCATGGTCACTAATAACCAGCTAGCCTCTGCCTTGCAGGTCACCCTGTTCGCCATCCACTGCGCCGGGTGCATCAACTACCTGATCGCGGACCGGTACCCGGACCCGAGGCGGACGTGGATCGGCGCCGTCATGCCGGACTTCCGCGAGGACGGGCTGTGGATCCGCTACGTCACGTCCCTCTACTGGTCCATCACCACGATGACCACCACGGGGTACGGCGACCTGCACGCCGAGAACAGCCGGGAGATGCTGTTCGGGATCGCCTACATGCTCTTCAACCTCTGGCTCACCGCCTACCTCATCGGCAACATGACAAACCTCGTCGTCCACAGCACCAGCCGCACCAGGGACTTCGTATGTCGCGTTCGCTCCCCACACATACTCAGAAAACACAAGAAATAGATGAATGTTCGCACGATCTGACCTGTGATGGGCTGTGGTGGCTACTGCATGAAATGCAGAGGGATATGGTCCAGGCCGCTTCAGAATTCGCGGCGAGGAACCAACTGCCGCAGCAGATCGAGGAGCAGATGCTGAACCACATATGCCTGAGGTTCAGGACGGAGGGCCTCAAGCAGCAGGAGACGCTGGATATCCTTCCCAAGGCGATGCGGTCTAGCATCTCCCTGTATCTCTTCTTCCCGGTGGTGCAAGGGTCCTACTTGTTCAAGGGAGTATCCTCTGGTTTCATCCAGCAACTGGTGAGAGAAACTTGACTTGCCATTAAATAAAATGCAATGAAGACAGCAACACTGAGAGTGGAGACACACTTACGAAGTCAATATGCAGGTGACGGAGATGCAGACTGAGTACTTCGCCCCAAAGGAGGATATCATGCTGCAGAATGACAAACCGTCAGACTTGTATCTTCTTGTATCAGGAGCAGTGGTATGTTGCGTCCAATTGCTTCACATTGTTTACATATGGTGAACGTGCAAATCAATTTCGAACTTTGACTACTTTATGACCAAATGCTTTCTTATCAGGACATTCTGGCATTCCTAGATGAAACAGAGCAGGTAAGGTGGTCTCCTCAGTTTCTCACTTCCAGCAAAGGATACTAGGACATAGTCCTACAGAACTGCTACTAAGAATGGCCTCTGAAGTCTCAAGTACTTACTATTCATGTTCCAGATCTATGGAAAAGCAGCTGAGGGAGAACTGTTAGGAGAGGTTGGAGTCATGTCCAACAAGCCACAGCCATTCACTTTCCGGACTACAAAACTATCTCAGATTCTGAGGATCGGCAGGTCCAAGCTGATGGACATCATGCAAGAAAACGGAGAAGACGGTCAGATCATCAGAGTCAACTTTCAGCAAGTAAATGTTTAAGCAAGATCATATCTAATGTTTTCCATGTTAGTATACTCTAACTGCTTCATTGCTTCAAATGTGCAGAAACTCCGCGTGGAGCAAAGACTGTACATCGCAATGCATCAAGACGATCCTCCGGTCCCTGCATTTGAACGGAGGATGGATCCCTGAGACCCCTCGGATGTAAAAGCACGCTGCATGCTCGAAGTGTGTTGTGTGTTTACAAGGGAGAAGAATTTTGCTGTATCTTTTCGGCACAGAATTTGAAGAGTGCAGTAGCCTTCAGTAGCAATATATGTAGGAGAAGAATAATACTCCATCCGTTTCAAAAAGACCATTGTTATTGACTTTCAGACAACTTGTTTGATCATTTGTCTTATTAAAACTTTTTATACAAATATAATTTATTTTTATACTCGAGAAAGGGGTTTGATTTCCTCTTCGCGCTGACCTCTTGGACCATCTCGAAGGAGCACAACACACGATGCTTCAGGGAAACCGCAACCACAATTCCAAAGCTCCCGGGAACAGTGGGTGAACGCGGGCGCGAAAAACTTATGGAGTCTAGTGTCGGGGGTATCTAGCTGCCACCTTTTCTTTAATGTAATTTTGTGGGGTGCCAGCTGGGCTGTACTGAACTTACTCACTTCTTAATACAAAGATACGCAACTCTCTTGCGTATTCAAGAGAAAGAAAAAACTTATTTAATCATTAGAGGTAACTAGTACAATGCCCGTGCTAACGCCACGGTTTTATTCTAAGGATGCACTTAAAAACAACAATTTTCAACGAAACAACGATATTTTTTCTATAGTTTTTTGAGCATTCATATAATCCAGAATA
>Ga0182004_10000489_pt1 | contig 24214 bp, 16 predicted proteins | sample Sormic07211540_1_FD_120479 | JGI IMG/M metagenome (GOLD analysis project Ga0182004, IMG submission 120479) | Endophyte microbial communities from Sorghum bicolor roots, Mead, Nebraska, USA - 072115-40_1 MetaG | ecosystem: Host-associated > Plants > Roots > Unclassified | place: USA: Nebraska...
AGCCTTAAGTGCTACAGTAACCCACATATGCTAATGACAGATTAATTATGCTTAATAAATTTGTCTTGCAGTTTCCTGACGAGCTATGTAATTTGTTTTTTTATTAATTTCTAAAAACTCCTCACGACATCCTTCCGACATATCCGATGTGACACCAAAAAAATTTTCGTTCCCAATCTAAACAGGCCCTAATTGTGCTACGGTGATAAAACCGGAGCTAGTAAATACTCCAACTTAGTTAACTAAAGGCCAATTTGTTTTTTCTTCTTAAACAACTAAAGATCTGTTTGGATCATAGTCTAAATTTTACTTGACTGACTAAATTTTAAATTATTTTAGCTTACTTGTGTGGTCATATGAACTAATGTCCTTTTTTAAGGTTCATTTTAGATTATTTTAGCTTACTTGTGTGGTCATATGAACTAATGTTCTTTTTTAAGGTTGACTAGACTATAGACTGTACTATAGACCATCTATTCGGAGCTTAAAAACATCTACTAAAGTTTAGTGTAGGATCCAAATATTTCATCGCCATTACACGAGCTCGAAAAAGTTGGGGCACCTTAATATGGTAGCGAGGATGACCTGGTCATGTGTACCCGACGGATGCAGCAGTTCGGGTTTTGGAGGCTTGGACCATGCCGAAAAGGAACTGATTTGGGTAGGTCCGTTTGTTGTGATACATGAGGTCCAATGCGTGTAGAAGGCGACCGGTGATTAATGAAACTCCACTGATTCCACCAACCTTAATTCGAAGGCCCACGCAACACGCAGCGCCAGTGCTGGCCTGGCAACAGCAACCAGCCACAGCTGATTGATTTTATCCACCGGAACGGAAACAAAATCATCTGAATTTCTTGTAGAAATTAAACGTGCAGAGTAGCAGGCCTAATTTTGTTTGAACCTGGGCTGCCTAAATTAATTTGAAGGTTAGGTTGGGAGGAGTGTGAAACAGTGAGGTAGAATCTGCCGTGCGAGATCGTCTCTCGAAACATTCTGAAACGTACTGAAAGGTCAATTTGTCGTCACTTTTTTTGTCCTAACTGTAACAGTTTGGAGAGCTAGCTCTTCTTTTTTTTCGTCTAGTTCATGCAGTGCTAGTGCATCCATGCCTAATATATACTACTCCGTACGTTCATGATTTGCACGAGTTCCTTCGTGCATGTATATGTCGGTGCACGTTGGGACACGCGTTCCTACCAAACTTATGCTTGCACCAAACATTTTCAAACCTATACATGGAACTTGGAGAATGGACTAACCAAAGTCAATACGAAATTCATGATGAGACACGACTGGTCATCCTAACCACTAACCATCAAGATAATGCCACTTGAACCGACCGACACATGTGAAAAAGATCTCCAGGCCCAAGGAGGACTCCTTAGAATTCCCTGTTGAAAAAAGTCTACTTTAGATCTCCGAACGTTCGCGAAAGTCTGTTTTTTAACTCTGAACTCTAAACCAGGATAAAATATATCTTTCAACTTTTTAAAACCGTGTACATTACATTCCTGGCCTTGTTTTGAAAAAATGTTTGTGTTTTTTTGTTTCAATTGATTTTTTTTAAATCATTAAATCACATAAAAATCATAAAATAAAAAAAATTGTTAGACTTTGTATAAGTAGATCTACACATTGAATATATAATATGATATGTTTTAGTATAAAGTTTTTGTTGTAGCTTTAGATCTATGCTTTTCTATAATTAACTAAAATAATTATAACTACAATTTCTGTGGTCCAATTGATGTGATGAATTCTATACGATGAACTAATTATTCTATGCTTGAGTTGTAGTATAAATTTATACTCATTGGATTATACTTAGTTATAGATTTTTTTTAGGTTTATGCTTGTTAAATCTTAATAAATGTATAAGTAAGTTACATGTGATCTAATGAGTATGAATTTTTTACCACAATTTAAACATACAATAATTATTCTAACATAAAAAATTCACCACAATTGAACCATAGAACATTGTAGCTAGGAATTATTCTAATTAATTGCAAAAACACGGATTTAAAGCTACAACAAAACTTTGTTCTAAATCTTACCATATTACATGTTCAATGTGTAGATCTACTTATCTGGAGTCCAACAAAATCAAATTTACTTTTTTATAAATTTTATGTGATTTACTATGATTTTACAAATATTTAGCTGAAATAAATAAAAAAAGAAAAAGACAAAAGTGCCTTCAAAACCACTTATAACCATGTTAGGGACGTAATATACATGGTTTTAAAAGTTGGGTTTTAAAATTTAGAAATGAAAAACAGACTTTCACAAGAGTTGATCGACCTAAAATGAACTTTTTCCTTCCTCGTACGACTCGTCCTATGGGGTTAAGGAAGGCTACAGTGGTATCACAACGTATGGGCTCTCCTAGCCCATATGCACAAGGGAATTCGGTTCACTAAAGCCCAAAAGATAGAGTAGCGTCGCCTATTGCCCTGTCGTGCCCGTCCTCGACTCTTTTCTCGGAAAAAAATGGGTACAACGCTCAACTGCCTCTGCTGAAGGGTGAAGCTCAACTTGCAGAGTGAGTACTGGAGAACAAACGAGATGGTGCCTCCAGTTTGAGTGCAAACTGCAAACAACTGAAGTTGGGGCGGATTGTGACACAACATAGCAATGGAGTCGTGGTATGAAAACGTGGTACGTGGTACATTATTTTTTAATAAATACATGGAACAAAAGACATACAGCTTGAGCTCGTTTCTTCGATTAATAGAACGCTTACCAAGTGTAACTGAAACTTGTTCATGGATCGATGAACATATCATGAATGAATTAATTATGTCTTCACTAAACTTAGGCCTTGTTTAGTTTCTAAATTTTTTTGGTTCAGGGTACTGTAACAGTTTCGTTTGTTTGTGACAAATATTGTCCAATTATGGAGTAACTAGGCTCAAAAGATTCATCTCATGATTTACAAATAAACCGTGTAATTAGTTTTCGTTTTTAACTATATTTAATGCTTCATACATGTGCCGCAAGATTTGATGTGACGGAAAATCTTGAAAATTTTTTAGGTAAACTAAACCAGGCCTTAAGACTTAGAAAGTTCTATAACAATAAAGATAAAAATAGATAATTGAACTCCTCATGCGGCCTCTTCTTTTTGTTTTCTTCTCCCATTTTGGGCCTCACGTTCCATCGCTATTCCCGTGGTGGATCACATTCCAGCCGTGTTCGAAAGGATGCTCCATCGTGCTCCCGATCCACGAATTGAAATGATGTTGAACATGTCCACATTTCTGTTTCCAGGCATTTTTTATGCACTTGGGGTATTTTTCTAGTTTTACTACTAAGTTTTACCTTGTTATAGGATGACTAACTTGTCTTCATGTCTTAAAACAGTCATCAAAACACCCGAGTGCAAAAAAAAGAAAAATGCTTTTCAAAGTTGTGGGCATAAAAAAACAAAGATTTTGTAGCCTATAGGGGTAAATTAGACTACCTCGGGTCCAAAGGATTTTTGTTGATATGGGCTCTCCTGGCCCATATACATCAAGCGAATTCGGCCCACTAGCCCAAAAGACAGAGCAGCGTCGACTGTTACTGCCCGTCCTCGGCTCAACTTCCTGTTTTTGCCTCTTCCCTTTCCCCTCTCGCCTCTGCTGCCCTCGCCGAGGCGAGCAATCAATCCCCTCCCAATCCCCAGCGCGGCGACGCCAGCCGCCTCTGCCGCCTGCGATGGCCGCACGGCGCGGGCCCCACGTCATCAAGCTTCACGATCCCAATCCGCCCCTCCTCGGCCGGGCGCCAGGTCCCGCGGCGGCCGCCGTCTCCGCGCCCTCGCGAGACGAGGGCATCCTCGCGCAGCACCCGCGCGCCGCCCCTTCGAGCGCCTCCGCCGCGCACCCCGCCTTTGCACTCATCGAGGAGCGCCTCGTCGCCCGGGACCAGGACATCCAGGAGCTCCTCGTCGACAACCAGCGGTTCGCCGCCACCCACGTCGCTCTCCAGCAGCAGCTCATCGCGGCGCAGCACGAGCTCCGGGCTGTCTCCGTCGCCGCCACCAGGGCGCGCGCCGAGCGGGAGGGAGAGGTGCGCGCCCTCGCCGACCAGGCGGCGCACATCGAGGCCGAGGCGCGGGCCGTCGCCGCCGCGCGCGCGGAGGTCGACCAAGTCCACGCCGACGTCCAGGTGCTCGCCGCGGCGCGCACCGACCTCGTCAACCGTCTTCAGGGCCTACGGGAGAAGCTCGCGCACAAGAAGGCTGAGGCGAGTAAGACTGATTCCGTCCGTGCGCAGATTGAAACCATGCGCCGGGAGATCCAGAAGGGCAGGTATTGCTGTTGCTTCATTTAATCACTTACGTTTAATGTCCACAGCTAACATGCGATTTCATGATTTTTTTCGACCTTAGGAGCTCTCCCTGCTTTGTATTGACATATAGATTATTGAAAACAGTCATGCACTTTGATGGTTAGCTTGTGAAGTTTGTAAATATACAAGAGCATGCCACACCTTGTGTAGGATGATTAGGATAATCTGTTGCACAGCTGCTCCTCAAACCTGGTAACAAATCTGCTTCAGCGAGCTGTTGCATGTAAAAGAGAACTAAGCATTTGTTGCTCCTTAAGCAAGCTGCTCTGTCCAAGGAAGCCTTTACACTGTCACCATGCCAATTTCACAGGGTATGCTTACAACAGAATGACAATGCCTTGCTAGGTGACTTTGAAGGGTAGCCTTTTAGATAGATGCCATTGTATTGGTTAACCTTGTTTCCTAAAGCCTTTTTATGTGTGTATGAGTTGACAATCTTAGTGTTTCCGTGATTACATTTTCTGACTTATGAGCTAATGCATTTCGGATAGAATGATACGTCAAGTAGATTTGCAGCAGTATAAGGATGTATCACGTTTTGGGTGAATAGGACATGATTCTTCTCTTTCTTGGGGAAAACTGGTGAGGTCTACATGCAGGCCATATCCACCACACATTTTATGCTTCAATGTTTCCAGAGGCCCATAAGGAGTGCTGCTTGTTTTGGCCAAGTATTGAACCTAATACCCCTGTAGTATTAAAATATGCGGGGGGAAATGTGAAATCAGTTATAGGTTTTGCATTTACTCCTGCTTGAACTTTTTTGCCAGACATGCTAGCTCATAGTTGGTATAAAACTGATTTAGATCTAAATATATATGTATCATACCTGCTTCTGGGAAAAAACTAATTGGTTGGAGCCAAATTATTTATATGCAAATACAAAGAATGAAGCATGGTGTGGCTGCATGTTATAAAAAATAGCTAGTACTAGTCCATTGATCTGCCACTGCATCCACTAATCCACCTGAACCACTCTAGTCCTGCTCAGAAATATTTTTCACTGAAATGCACCGGGCGTCCTTTTCCTACTCAACTAGTCCCGCAACAAACTCTCAAACTGAGGATCTGTGCCCTTAAATCTTTTTAAGTGGTTTGCTCCAAATGACAATCCATGTCCATAATTTAATAGAGTGGATATGTTGTTTTGTCCCTGATGTCTTTCCATAATATGACAGAGCTGCGGTTGATTTCGAAAAGAAGGCACACTCTGATAACCTCGAACAAAGTAAAGCAATGGAGAAAAATATGATTTCTGTGGCTAGTGAGATTGAGAGGCTTCGAGGAGAGCTTGCAAATGCTGAAAAAGGGGCCACCGCTGTCAACCCAGTAGCAGCTGTTGGTAACTCTGGTATCATACTGAATCTGCTGAGTGTACTCACTTTCCTTTAAGTAGAATTTATGTATTTTGGGAGAATGGCTTAGGCAGTTAGCATAATGACCATCATTCATTGCAGGCTGTTAAACACAAAACTATTTGCTTTCAGCAGCTTAGATCATCTTTGTGGTTGCAGCTAGTCTTGTGAAATGTGTACAAATTCCAATGAGTTTTTTCCTGTTCTTTATAGCTCCAAAAAAGCTTTCGGATGATTTTAATATCCTGAAGTGCTGTAGAAACTTGTAAGTGTATTTGAAAGCCCGACATGATACTAAATATAGAGCCATTTGTCCCTTGAGCTTACTAGGTCATCTAAAATGCTAGCTCTTGGGATCAATGGTGAAGAAGGGTGGGCGGACTAGGTTCACGTAGGAATCAAAGGAACCGTTTGGTAATAGTAGCACCAGGCTACAATCTCATACGAGAGGTGGTTGCTTGGGTGGGCCTTGGGTTCTGTTCAGAAGATAATCCCTACATCTTCTGGCTTCTTTAAATAGGGCCGCTTTAGCATATTAAGAAACCAGGTGAAGAAGCCATCCATTTAGCTCCCATCTTCCTTAGCCGAGCTAGATCTAACTTCAATTGCATCAACTTTCTTGTGTAATTGTTCTGAACTACTATTCTTTTTTACTTTTGTGTAATCCTATCTCAGGGTATGCTGCGGCTTATGGCAATTCCGAGCCAACATATACTGGAATGTATGGCAATCCTGATGCAACATATACTGCACAGGCTTATCCTGATGCTTATAGCACTAATCAGGTTTGTTTACTTGCTTTATGATTGTTCTCTTATTTTCTTTTAATTTGACTACAACAATTGTTCTTGGATGCATCTGAAAGTTATAGCCTATCGAGTCACACTAATGAAAATAAAAAATATGATTCCAGAATTAATTTCTTATTTCTGTTATTTGAACCTCAGTTTATTTTGCATGATTAATGATCAACCCTTCATCTCTTCTTTCTTCTCTTCTAGTATGTTGTTTCCCATTCTGAATGATTTGCCTTTAGTAGTTCTGGATTTCCCTTTTTGTCTGTAAGAGAAGTTTAGTAGAATGACATGATGCTGCTCTTTAATACTCCCTCTGTCCATAAAAGAATGCAGCTCTTGCTTTTCGAGAAGTCAAATAGTTTAACTTTGACTAAATTTATATAAAAAAGTACGAATATTCATGATACAAAATAAGTACCATTAGATTAGTTATAGAATATATTTCCATAATAAATTTATTTGGAGACATAAGTGCTAATACTATTTACTATACACTTGGTCAAACTTGAGTTAGTTTGACTGGCACGATCCCATAATTGCATTATTTTATGGACGGAGGGAGTACGTTCCGCAGTTAAATAAGCTCCTTTCTGTGAGATATAACTTGTGTAGTATGTAGTGTTCTATGCTATGTGGGCTCATAAGTATGGGAACCACTTGCGTGGCTGCAGCAGAAACAAAACTCATATCCTGTTAGGAATTAATTTCTGGAGAGATGCCTGTAGACATGTAGTTTGCTCGTACTGTTAGCATCACGGTAGCTGTGATAATCTCATCCAGTGTCACTTTAGATATTTTTGGTCTGATTAGCTGAACATCCTTTCTTCGTAGGTACCATTGTGTTTCAGATAATGGAACAATCGAGCTTTTGACATTTTTTTTGCCAAAAAGAGTCAGATTTTTATTTAGTATTTTTAATTGCCTTTTCCGAATCATATATTAAAAAAAAATATACTGCACGACGCAACAAGTAGCTCAGCCTGAATCTGATTTTGACATTTCTGTGTTCTAAATTACAGGCTCATATGCACACCGGCGCCAATTCTCATTACATGAGTCAACCTGTTTCCTATGGACAATACGAGGGCCAGCACACCAATGTTCAAAGATGACTGTCAACACAAGATAGCTTACTTGCCTGCCATCTCATTGTAAAAGGATAGTCAAAGAATCCACCAGATTAAGCATGTTAGAGAAATCCGTTGCATTGAAGTGCTGGAAGCCCTCATGTTAATGTTTTTTCTTTCCTGGCTAATTTGTTCCAGAATGGGTCGAACTTGGAGCAAAAATCTTTCTCCCTTCTCCATGTACTAGCCTGATGATTCGTCAGTTCTGCAAATTGATGGTGTTATTCAGGGACTGTGATGCCTCTAGCCATTTGTGTACATATAAGGCCTTGTTTAGTTACATTTTTTTTTTTGCAAAATGAACACTGTAGCGCTTTCATTTGTGTTTGATAAATATTATCCAATTATCGACTAATTAGGCTTAAAAGATTTGTCTCGCAAATTATAGACAAACTGTGTAATTAGTTATTTTTTTAATCTATATTTAATGTTTCATGCATGTGTTGCGAGATTTGATGTGGCGGAGAATATAAAATTTTTTGCAAAATATATAAGGAACTAAACAAGGCCCAAATGAATCTGGTTGCAGTTAATTTATTCATGCAAATGCGATCATCTATGATCGCCAACACCAAGCTTTGCTGTTGTTCGGCGGTTGCCTTCGAGACGTGGAATTTTTGCTGAGAAGGCCATATTATCTGTCCGTTTTGCATTTATGCTCAGAATGAAGAAATAATCATACACCTCTTCGCTTTCAGTTTCAGTGTGGTGTTAAACCATTCTCTTGCAGATGATTCTGAAAGTAGAGTCCTAGCAGCTGCAAGAAAGGGAGAAAAAAAAGCTTCTATGGCTCGAAAACTAATTTCACGCCAAACCAATCCATTGCAGCCAGCAGCCCTCTTTTTTTTTAGAGTTCTTTTCTCTATACAACGAAACGAGAGCATATGTAGCTGCAAGAAAGAAAAACCAAAGCTTTTAAGGCTCGAAATCTAATTTCACGCCTAATCGATCCATTGCAGCCCGCAGTCTGGCTGTTTCGTCTCGGTCCGGACCCCTTTCTTCGAAACGGATCTCGGCCCGAACTTGAAGGCCCATGTACTCTGTCCCGATAGCGCGCGAGAACTCAGCAGCAGAGCGGAGACGGAGCGCTCGTTGGTTCTGAGAGTTTAGCACCACCTCGCCTGCGGAAGGCAGACGAGCCACGAGCTCCCGCTATAAGAAGAGCGCCCCCTGCCCCGTTGCTCCATACTTACCTGGACGGGGTCGACGGGTGGTCAAGAAGGCCCGTGGCCTAGGTCAGTGGCTCTCATTGCACTTGGAGAGTGCGCTGGCTTACCATCTCCCCAAGAGGGAGAGTGGACGTCATAATTTGTGGTAGAGGGGGTACGCGTTCGCGCGGCCCCTGCCAAATTCAATAAATTAAACTTTGGTCCCTGTCAAATTTAATAAATTAAACTTTGGTCTTCGCCAAAGGAGCAGTGGGTTTTTATGTGAATTCGTCCTAGTAATTTGCCTATTAGTCCCTTACTGTTATCTGGATACTCATTCTTTTGAGGCATTGATTCTTCATTTGATCCTCACTTGGCAATTTTATCTTGCCTTTGTCTTTACTGTCCATGTGAAAAAAAGTCCGTGTGCTGTTACATTATTTGAGGATTATCCTAAAAATAGTATTTCACAACTGTGTTTGACTTAGGCACTGTTTGGTTGAGGCTGTTTGTTTAACATCTATTACATCAAAATATTAAATATAGATTATTTACGAAACTAAAAACACAACAGATAATAATTTATAAAATAATTTTTTAAGTCTAATTAGTCTATAATTGAACAGTAGTTACTATAGTTACAAATATGCTTCGATACTATAAAACTTTAGCATCTCTAACCCAACACAAGACCTTTTTTTGGTTCCATAGGAAACTTAAGAGGGACGTCCTGTACAGGCGAATAAAATGAAGCAAATCCGGCTACACATTGAAACAAGGCCTTAAAAAATGTCTTTTGTTAGGGACAGTGGCGGAGCTAGAGCAAATATAAGGAGGGTGCGCTTGACTTGTGGGTGCGTATGATTTTACTATGTGGGTGCGAATTTGGTAAAAATTTAACTATAATTACTATTTTTTTAATATATTTGTGGGTGCGGCCGCACCCAGTACGGTCTATATAGATCCGCCCATGGTTAGGGACGTCATGTGTAATGGAGAAGTAGCAACAATGACAACATCTAATAAGAAAGTGTTTAGTTGGGGGTGTTAAGTTTAACATGTACTATAGTATTTTCGTTTTATTTAATAATTAATGATCAATCATAGGTTAATTAGACTTAAAAGATTTGTCTCATAAATTACTCTCTATCTATATTTTTAGTTTTATAAATGATTTATATTTAGTACTTTATGCATGTGTCTAAATATTTGATGTGATAAGAGTTAAAGTTTAACTATAGAACCAAACAAAATCTAAATCCTTGTTGCACCTTCAATAATGCATTCGGTGTTAGCCTTAGATTACCGATGACATAAAGGTGTCAACGAGGTTGCCGAGGACGAGGAGAAAATGGCCAGAGCTAACTATGAACTAGTTAGTTTGTTTTTACTTCTGATGAGTGCTATAGTAATTTTAGTCGATCTGTTTTTAGGCCATGGGTGTAATGCATAAAATCGATAGTCGATGTTAACTGATCACAAAGATACTTGTTTTTTTTAAATTTAATTAAAAAAGAGACAAATGTGCTTAAGTCTCCCTCCTTAAGAAAACCAGCACACAACACAAGAATAGAGTGAAGACCATGGAAATCTTGACATAACGAGTTCTCTTACTCGATTTGTTCTTAGAATAATGAAAGAATGTACTTTATAACCTGAACTAAGTCAAAATTTATCGAATTTGACTAATTTTATAGGGAATAGTATCAATATTTATGTATGCAATGCAATTCTAATAAATCTAAGAAGTACAGCTGTTCAGCCGCGTGGGAGTACATATGTAGCACGTGGCAGCCTCGCGTCACACGGGCACATTTTAAATCCACAACACGCCATCCTCCGCTGCATCGCAGCCGTCCAGCGCGACTTCCACACACGATCCGAGCATCCAGATGCCCGGGGAAACGTGTCAGCGTGTCACGTCCGCGCGCCCGCCCGCCCGCCGTCCCGGTCGCCGTCCATACCGTCGAACGACTCGAACCCCCCCACCCACCCAAACCCAACCGCGCTTTCTTCTCACCTGGAAAGGGAAGGGGAGCGCCGAGTCGAGAAGGCAAATCGTATTCGCCATGGGCATGGCTGCTCCGCGCGCACCGCTACCTCTTCCCCAGTTGCTGCTCCTCGTCGTCGCCGCGCTCCTCGCCGCCGCTCCCCTCCTTCATAGGGCGGCCGGGGCGGAGGACTTCGACGTCCGGCGCCACCTCTCCACCGTCACCAGGTGTGCCGCTCGAGTCTCTCTGCCCGCTGATCTGAACTCGCTCTGTGCTGTGGGTTCGTGGCGTGCTGCGGTAGTGTGATTCGGGTGTTATGAGTTTCCACTGCGTTATTGGTGCGACTGGGCCTAGGGCATAGGGATTTTCATTTTTGGGGGCTTTTGAGGCTTGCCGGGGTTGGGGAGGACCGATGAACTGCCACCTCTACGGTCCGGGCCCCGAACTATCCGCAGTTTTGCTTCGGGCTGACGCTACTACTACTCTCTGTCTCTCTCGATTGAGCTAAATTTCTGACGAATGGGACATGGTTGTCTGTCTAATTGAGTAATTGTGAACACAAGCATTTCAGTTGTAGCATGTAGTAAGATAATGGATCTGTCGTAACCTGTACACCTGAATTTTAGTGTTCATGACTATATCTAAGTGGCGCACTACATTGATAATTTAAAATGTAGTACTTGTGATCTTATGGTAATTTGTAGGAATAGAGTGCGTTTTACAGGTATTAGGAACAGAGGTTTCCCATATAAAGATCATTATCAGCAAAGGCGTGATCTGAATGATACTAACACGTAACCTGAGAATTGATATCTGCCCTCACCATTTTTTCCCTGAACGAAATGATCTAATCCCCTGGTGATGTCCAGGTATGATGTGGCCAGAGAGTCCAGGGGTGTCATCTCCATGCCGTCAATCCCAGACGGGTGCCGTGTCGTTCACCTCAATCTAGTGGTAAGTCCGATTCCGTAATTTCGCTACCCAGTTCTGGTTCATTCATACATGTCCATGACTTCACATCGATTCAGTTGGTTTTAAGGGAAACAGTGTAACTTTTTTTTTCCACATAATATGGCTATATGGTGCTAAGCTCTTTTTTTAAGTTTTAAAAATTCCTAATATGTAATGGAAAAACTATTTATATTTTAAGGTAGTTATGAATAAAATGATATAACACACAGAAAGAATCGCATATTTAGGTGGGGTAAACCTGATATTATCTATTTCTCTTCAACTAGGCAAGACATGGGACTCGTGCTCCTACCAAGAAGCGAATCAAGGAGCTGGATAGATTGGCAGTTCGACTGGAAGCCCTTATGAAAGAGGCAAACCATGGCCTTGATAGTGATTCTCTGAAGAAAATTCCATCCTGGATTAAAGGCTGGGAATCACGTTGGAAGGGTAGGACTAAAGGTGGTGAGCTGATTAGTGAAGGGGAAGAGGAGCTGTACAATTTAGCTACAAGAGTGAGGGAGAGGTTTCAAGATCTACTTGACGACGAATATCACCCTGATGTATATTCAATAAGAGCAACTCAGGTCAGTTCGACATAGCTTCTTTAATTTGCTTGTGTATATTCTCGCATCCGATATGATCATATGTCATGAGCCCTCTTTTTCATTCTCACAAGAAAGGTAAATAATACTTACTAGTATGTCACATTTGGATTGTCATACTACCATTCTTTCCATTGTTGTTTTTGACGGAAGTGGCCTATTGTGGAAATATTAATAATTTACACAAAGTCAAATCTGATTACTCAGGAGAATAGGTGAACCTGAAAAATTGTTCCAAAATGATGCAGACACACAACTACGGTCATCAAATGTTGCTGATTTCTACTCTTGCAGGAGATTAACTATGTTTCAAATACAGGTTCCTCGAGCATCAGCTAGTGCCGTGGCATTTGGTTTGGGACTACTTTCTGGGAAAGGAAAGCTTGGACAAGGGAAGAACCGTGCCTTTTCTGTTCTGAGTGAGAGTCGTGCAAGTGATATTTGTCTGAGATTCTTTGACAGCTGTGAGACATACAAGGTAATATTTATGGTAGCACTAGCATTTTTAGGAAGAATAAGAAAAAAAAACATTGGCTGGTGTGCTAATGTGACTTGTTTTTTTTATTCCAGCACATACCGCGGTCTTATTTATTTTTTCTTAAAATTTTGATATTTGAAGTATCCAACTCTGATCAAAGCCTTGTAGAATATCGGTAACAGAATATAAATTGATGGTAGCATTGCCAAATGGTGCTACCATGTTGTGCTATTTAGTAGTTACTAAACAATTTCATTCCTCATTATGCGCTACTTACTTTATCTGTTTCATACAATGCATTCAATCTTCTGTTTCACCTTAACAGCTTATTAGGTTGCCCTCACCAGCTTTTCTCCCCTTTCTGTTTTAGAAGGGCTATGCACTCATGTTCATGTGTTTCTCCTTTTTTTATGACTTGGAAGTTAAGTCTATAGGTATAGTAAGCTACATATTGTTGTAGCTGAATAAAGAACAATAATTTTGGGACCATTTCCAGGCATATAGGAAAAGGAAGGAGCCTGATGTAGAGAAGCAAAAGGAACCAATTCTAGAGCATGTCACAGCTGCTCTTGCCAATCGTTATCACCTAAAATTTACAACTCAGGATGTTTCTTCCCTCTGGTTTCTTTGTAAGCAGGTAAAGTGTGAATCATGGAAAAGGGAGCTGGTGATTTCTGCTATATGTTTCAGAAGAGACCTACCTGCTAGGCTCTAGAGTTAGATGCAAATAACTTTTGAATGTTTTAAATAAATGCAGGAAGCATCTTTGTTGAATATAACCAATCAAGCTTGTGGGCTTTTCAATGAAGCCGAGGTAGGTTACCGCTGGACATATATTGCGCCATGCTTCATGGTTGAATTTTTCTTGTTTATCTATCTGTAACGACAACTGTTTTCTTTTTGTGCTTTGCTGGACAGAAATGCTGCATAGATATTAGGCCTTGAATTTTAAATTTTGTAAAGTTCACTGCATTTTCAAATCTGTATCATCTTCATGAGGCGGTGTTGGTTATTACGCTTTGGAATAGATGATCTTTATATGTTTTTAATAGTTGTATATTGGTGAGTTATTTGGTTCGTTAAAGTACTTAGTCAAGCAGTCTATCTCAAGCTATTCATGCAATTTGGTAGCCAGTGAAATATTCTCATTCTGTCATTCCTCGACTGGAATTCGCTGTTCCACTAATTGTTTGTTTGGTTTAGAGAAAACTCTACTGGATCCAATTCGTGCGCTGATCTGAATTCGAGAATGCTACTTAAAAAATGTGTCTTAATAGAACATATGGCAAGTTCCTGACGGGCACCTTAGGTTTACGTTCTTCCTTAAGCAATCTGTTATTGTGCTTTCTGACTCGTGTTTACATACTTTTAAGTAACTTATTTTCTTAATCTTTTGACTTGCTTTTCCTTTTTTTAAATTAATGTAAAAAAAATGTTCTGTTCAGGTTCGTTTTCTAGAGTGGACAGATGATTTGGAGGGTTTTGTCCTAAAAGGCTATGGTGAGTCAATTAACTACAGGATGGGACTGCCATTGCTCAAGGATGTTGTCCAGTCAATGGAAGAAGCAATAATAGCTAGAGAAGGTAGCTGTATTACATGATTTCAGCAAACTAATTCTGATCTTTAGATATGCTTCTTGGTAAGATACCAACATAATCCTTGATATTGTAGAAAACCACCCTGATGGTACGTATGAAAAGGCAAGGCTTCGATTTGCACATGCAGAAACTGTTGTTCCTTTTAGCTGTCTTCTCGGTCTTTTTCTTGAAGGTCCAGGTAACCACTTCTTCGCTTAGTCCTGTTCATGAAGTTCTTCCTCTGAATTATATATTGACGACTGATGCCTCATTTCACACATCTAACATACATGAAATTTTGACTGCCTAGACTTTGAGAAGATACAGAGGGAGGAAGCGTTGGACCTACCCCCTTTGCCGCCACAGGGAAGAAACTGGAAGGGCAGTGTTGTTGCGCCTTTTGCTGGTAACAACATGCTGGCTTTATACCAATGCCCAAGCAAAATTTCGGATGGCAGCGCAACCTCTGGAGGCCAAAGTAACTCATACTTCATTCAAGTTCTACACAACGAAGCCCCAATTTCAATGCCTGTAAGACTTATAACTTCAATTCTGGGACTGAGAGGTATCTTGTGAAGTCAAACAATTAAATAATCTCAACCTAAAAGATGTTAACAGTTGACACGATGAATATTTATTTATATACTGCAGATATTTCTTGTTTATACCTTCTGTCAATGCAATTTGAGCTTTGTGCCTGGGTAGAGGTGCAACTGCTGAAAAGTAAATATTTTTGAGCTTTAGATACTTGGACAGAGGGATGGGCAAACACAATATCAAATAAACTCTTGGAAATGCTTGCTATGTTTCATTTGTAGAAGTAGATGGCTTGGCCTAATCCAACTAGTGCACTGTAAGATATTAGTCGTGTCCCCTGTAAACAGTAAATACCCTAATACATCATTGCTAAGTTGGACCATATTTATGCAGGGGTGCGGCAACAAAGATTTCTGTCCATTCGAGGAGTTCAAGGTAAACACAACATGGGCTCTGCATTTCTTCTTTTTGAAAGGCACCTCTCCTGTTTGAAGTATCACAGCCAGTCATTTCAAAGAAATGGGTTCTTATCACCCTTGTATGTGCCTACAGGAGAAGATTGTGAAACCGCACCTGAAGCACGACTACAACATGATATGCAAGATCAAATCCCCGGCGGCAAGCGAGGAGCCCGCCTCGTTCCCCTCCAGAGTGTCCAGTTTCTTCGTAGGACTCTTCTCGCAGAGAGGGTACCACGCCGTGGGCGCTGAAGGCGTCAAGACCGAGCTGTAGGTCACACTAGCATAGGTGCATAGCAACCATCTGCCACGGTGCCGCCTCTCACCGTCTGCGAGCAGCGAGCACGAGCAAGGAACCAGACTAACCGATGCACTGACCTGCGGTGTATTTGTAGTTCTGTACGGGACGAGGAGGCGCCAGTTCAATTTCTCCAGGGCCAGACGCCTCATAAATTCTGTTTCACTTCGAACTCCCTTCCGCGCAGAAAGAAATGCATGCCGTCGAGGCACGCGTGGCTTTTGCCGTTGTGGTCATGTCACTGTAGTTTTAATGACAGCTGTGGACTCTACTGTGCCATTTACTATAGTACTCTGCTACAAGGCTTTGTTTAATTCTAATTTTTTTATAAAACAGACGCCATAATATTTTTGTTTGTATTTAACAAATATTTTCTAATTATAGAATAATTAGACTTAAAAGATTTGTCTCACGAATTACAGATAAACTGTATAATTAGTTATTATTTTTATTTATATTTAATACTTCATGATACGATGGGGAATCTATTTTTTTTTTTACAAAAATTCTTTGGAACTAAGGGCTTGTTAGGCACAGCTTAACTTCACTAGTAAAGCTGTTTTTTTAGAAAATAGCTTCATGAGTGACTTTCTATATGAAGCTGAGCTGTTTTGAAAAAAGTGTTTGGCAAAATAGCTTCACCAACTACTTCATACATAGTTGAGAGAGAGAAATGAGGGAGAAGCTGTAATAAGCTACTTTTTTTCAGCTTCATCCAACTTATGTTTTTGTGAGAGGAGGGGAAAAACAGCTTCAGCTATGAAGCTGTTTTGAAAATAAGTGTTTAGCAAAAAAAAACAGCTCACAACAACTCATGAAGCTGTTGTGAGCTGTACCAAACAGGCCTAAATAAGGTCCAAGTGTGCAAAGCTGTGATGAGTGACTAGTGAGTGATTTTTCGGTGGAAAAATCCAAAAGAGGTTGACCAGATCCGACTCCGAGAGGCGGGTACCAACCGCATCCCTAGAGATCTAGTGTCCCGTAGCCACTCCACGGTCACACTCTCGACGAGACCTCACGACATCAGCTCAGCTCAGCTCAGAGGAAGGACGGACGGCGAGATGGCAAGCGGGGAACAAGGCAAGGGGGAGACGGTGCTGGTCACCGGCGCCAGCGGCTTCATCGGCTCGACCCTCGTCCGAGGCCTCCTTGGCCGCGGCTACAACGTCCGCGCCGGCGTCCTCAACCCCGGTCAGTAGCACTAGCACGCTACCGCACCGCACTCTCCGGCTTTGCGCTCCAGGACAGCGTCACCATGACGCTGGAAGAAAAAGCTTGCCCCTTGCCTGCGACGCGGAGCTCATCGAGTGCGCCGTGGTATGCAGATGACAGGGCGGAGACGGACCACCTCCTCGATCTCGCCGCCGGCGCCGGCGACGGCCGCCTCAGCTTCTTCCGCTGCGACCTCCTGGACGGCGCCGCGCTGCTCGACGCCGCGCGCGGGTGCTCGGGTATCTTCCACCTCGCGTCGCCCTGCACCGTCGACCCCGTCAAGGACCCCCAGGTTTGTACCTGCCGCGCCGTAGCGCCAGACTGCCAGTAAGGCAGTAACCAGTTGCCCCGTCGCCGCGTGCCCGTCCGGCCCCACACCCATGCCGACCCTGCTCCGCTCGCTGTTGCAGAATCAGCTGATGGTGCCCGCGGTGGAAGGGACGCGGAACGTGGTGCGCGCGGCCAAGGACGCCGGCGGAGTGCGGCGGGTGGTGGTGACCTCGTCCATCTCGGCCATGGTGCCCAGCCCCGGGTGGCCCGCCGGGGAGGTCCTCGACGAGCGTTGCTGGACCGACATCGACTACTGCGAGAAGAACGGGGTGAGCTTCGCCTACCTGCCAACTCCAGCTGCTCCTGCTTGGGTTCTTCCTTCCCAGTGAACTCAACCTGAACTCTGTACTTTGGGGAAAATATTCGCATCCTATTTCTAGCTATTCCTAGCGTACATCATGCACGTCAACAGTGAAAATGGTATGCAGAATTTCCAGGACTCAATGCAATGCAACCTCTGCAGAGTCTCAGTTCCATCAGCAATCTGTTGGCTGTTACTCCTATCTCAGGCCCCATTTGCTTTTGTGTGTAGGTTTGGTACCCTGCTTCGAAAGCACTGGCAGAGAAGGCAGCGTGGAAGTTTGCAGAGGAGAACGGGCTAGATGTGGTTGTGGTTAACCCTGGGACTGTGCTGGGCCCGATGATTCCACCAGCCATCAACGCTAGCATGGCCATGTTTTGTCGCCTCCTTCAAGGTAAGCATATTGCACAGTGCAGTAACCTATTTCTTAAGGTTGGAAAATTTGAATTTTGTTATTCGTCCATTTACAAATTAGTGGAACTGTCCACTTATCATGCCTTGTTTGTTCTGATAAGCCTCTTCAAGTTAATGTACTGAACATTTGATCATCATAAGTAGGAGTGCTAGCTAAGGTTGTTACCTCAGCTCTGAACCTTTCCTTTTCTACTTGATATTCTGCATGGACAAATGTCTCTTCCAGAATCCAGCAGTTTCAGTTGATAAATAAATGGCCAATTGACATTGTGGTAACAAATACAATACCTACATGTATATAATGTTCAGAAAACTTTTCTTGCTTGCTTTCTGCCCTTGCAGGCTGCACAGAGGAGTATGCCGATTTCTTCATAGGACCAGTACACGTGGAAGACGTTGCCATGGCGCATATCATGGTGTTCGAGAACCCATCGGCGTCGGGGAGGCATATGTGCGTCCAGTCCATCTGTCACTGGAGCGACTTCGCGGTCAAGGTCGCCGAGCTCTACCCCAACTACAAAGTGCCCAAGTACGCAAAACCACACATTGTTTTCAGTTTTCACCAAGAAAATCCACTGAAATTTAGCTGTCGATCGTGATCAGTCTCACACCTTGTGCCGTTGCTTTACCTGCAGGTTCCCTAAGGACACCCAGCCTGGGCTGGTGAGACAAGAGGTAGGCTCCAAGAAGCTCATCGCGCTGGGGCTTCAGATCACTCCCATGGAGAAGATCATCAGGGATGCCGTGGAGAGCCTCGAGAGCAGAGGCCACATCTCCTGAATCCTGATGGATGGATGGCAGGATGGGCAGTCCTTGTGAAGTTGTGATGTGAGGCCGTCATATGGACCTTGCTAAGTTGCCAGCGTGGCTTGTAACTAGTAGTAATAATGATGTCACCAGATGATGATTATAATAAGTTCGCGTTGGAACCGTGCAAATCTGAAATTGAAAACCGAGCTAACTCGATTTGTCAGTTCTTAATCATGAAGTTTCAGGCACCGAATTGGTTTAGATCCTTGTCGAAGATGAAACCTACACACACACTGAACGTTCTGATGGTCGACGTGAACTGTACTTCCATTTGCTCCTCCTTTTCTTCGGTCTGCAGAAAGCTCTGTCGTCTGCAGTTGCACAACAATGCGTGCTATGGTACGCAATCACGGTGACTGTGTTCTGGATAATCCAAAAGAGGTTTGCCGTTTTGTCAGGTCCGAAGATGGTGCTAAACACGCATCCAGACACCAAAAAAAAAAAAAATTCCCAGTGTCAGGTAGCCACTCAGGCAGTCAGGCGCTGACACAGTCGCAGCACACTCGGAGTGAGTCGAGACCCAGCTCAGGCAGCTAGTCAGCTCAGGGAAAGGACGCGAGAGATGGCGGGGGAGACGGTGCTGGTCACCGGCGCCAGCGGCTTCATCGGCTCCACCCTCGTCCGCCTCCTCCTCGGCCGTGGCTACAACGTCCACGCCGGCGTTCTCAACCCCGGTCAGTACCAGTTGCTCACGCGACACGTACACAGACGCTGATGATATTCCTTACAGTTACTATTTGGGCGTGGCGATGCAGATGACAAGGCGGAGACGGAGCACCTGCTCGCCCTGGCCGCCGGCGCCGGCGAGGGCGAGGGCCGCCTCCGCATCTTCCGCGGCGACCTCCTCGACGGCGCCGCGCTGATCGACGCCGCGCGGGGCTGCTCGGGTGTCTTCCACCTCGCCTCGCCCTGCATCGTCGACGCCGTCAGCGACCCCCAGGTGTGTGCCCCGTCGCTGTCCTCTCCTCTCCTCTTCCATCGGCTCGCTCTACCCCAGGCTGATGTGCGGCTGTGTTCCGTCTATGCATGGTTAATTGCAGAAGCAACTGATAGTGCCGGCGGTGGAAGGGACGCTGAACGTGCTGCGCGCCGCCAAGGAGGCCGGGAGCGTGCGGCGGGTGGTGGTCACCTCGTCCAGCTGCGCCATCATGCCCAGCCCCGGGTGGCCCGCCGGCGAGGTCCGGGACGAGCGCTGCTGGACTGACATCGACTACAGCGAGAAGAACGGGGTGAGCCGCCTTAGCCTACTAGTATTATGCATGCATGATCAGCTTGGGAAACTCACTCGGTGAACGCCGAAACTGGGAGAAGGTTTCCAGGACGCATGCAAGATGCAACCTCTGCAAAAGCTTCGATTTTCATCTACCATAGAATCCAAAATGCAAAATGCCAGCTACTTTGGAGTAATGAAATACAAAATGCCAAAATTTTCAGAGTCATGTTTAGTTCCATCCAAAATGCAGAATTTATTATGCTCGTGAAGCCTCTTGAGGCTCATTTTAGGTTTTTTTGCCCTCTTGAGACCAAAATCCAAAATAGAGAATAACTACCTTTTTGCTAAAATTTTTGCATGGTGTTTAGTTTTATTTTATAAAATGATGGACTAAAACCTAAAAATTTTTGAGAAAAAATAGGAACTAAACACCCCTTTGTCTCGTGCATATACAGGTTTGGTACCCTGTTTCCAAGACGCTGGCAGAGAAGGCAGCGTGGAAATTTGCAGAGGAGAACGGAGTAGATGTGGTTGTGGTTAATCCAACGTCTGTCCTGGGCACGATAATCCCACCAACCATCAATTCTAGCATGTCCGTGCTTCTACGCCTCCTTCAAGGTAAAGCTTTATTTAGGCCGTACTAGTTTGGAACTCTGAATTCTAATTTTCGTTCCAAATATGAAATTTGAGTTGAAGTATTTGATCATGACTACCTTAGTGGTTTCAGTTTAAATAAATATATCTGGTTTCCAAATGATTCATGCATTTACAAAACAAAACAACTGTTTCTTGCTTTTTTTTTTGGCCACTTCATGCAAGTTTCAAATTATATGCAGTGTTGAGAATATTCTTATTTTTTTGTTCATTATACTGTTCATTGGATGAAGAGAACACTGAAGCACATCCAAATATGAAATATGAGCTGTTGTAGTTTTTGATAATGTCTACCTTACTGGTTCAATTTTGAATCAATATATGGTTCCCAAACGATGCAATATGCACTTGCAGTTGCAGAGACCAACCAATCCTCTTGTTTGCCACTTGATTTGCTAGCTTGAATCCTCATGCAGTATCCAGAAACATTGTTATTCTTGCTTGCTCATTATGCCGTGCCATTACAATGAGATGAATTAAGAAAACAGTGAAGCACATCATTTTGGCCATGCAGGTTGCACAGAGGAGTACAAGGACATATGGATGGGGGCAGTCCATGTGGAAGACGTTGCCTTGGCCCATCTCCTGGTGTTCGAGAACCCATCAGCTTCCGGGAGGCACATCTGCGCCGAGTCCATCAATCACTTGAGCGACTTCGCGGCCAAACTCGCCGAGCTCTACCCCAGCTACAAAGTGCCCAAGTAATTAAGCCACATATTCAAAACCCCCCGTTTTTTTGGCAATGAAAACTGCATGAAAACATCTGGGAATGCTTGCCTGTCCTCTGTTGGAATTGAAACTTGTAGTGTTGCTTTGTGGCAGGTTCCCCAAGGATACCCAGCCTGGGCTTGTGAGAGCAGAAGCGGAGGTGGCGGCGAAAAAGCTCGTTGCACTAGGGCTGCAGTTCAGGCCCCTGGAGAAGATCATCAGGGATGCCGTGGAGAGCCTCAAGAGCAGAGGTTACATTTCGTAGCCGTAGGCTATTGTAATGTCCTCCTGGACTTTGCTAAGTTGCTAGTAGTATGGTTTTGACAGATGTCACTAGAAAATAAGGCACTGTTTACATTGTGAAACTAAGTTTCAATCAAGCTCAGACACTGGGAGATCTGGAAGATGCCAATCAAATTTCGATCCTGACTCCTGAGTAGCAAATTTTGGAAAGTGAAATCGCGAACATGAATAAATTTTTCAAGGAGTTACACACACGCGAAGGTTGGTTACTTAAAAAAAACTCAAATAGACTAGTTATAACTACGAGTCTCTGTTCGAGATCTGAACCTGAACCCGAATCTGAATATGCCATGCTAACAGAGCTCTTTCTCTCGTAGACTTGCAGTTTATTTCAACACAAAATCATCCTCCGTCTGGCCTTTTTATAGCACCTCATGAATCTAGCCTCAAATTGTGAATCTGAATCGAAACCAGAATCTGAATAGTAAAGTTCCTTCCCTGAATCTTTTGGTTTCAGCAGTGGCATTTCGGCTACTTCGTTCATGTTCTCTGGCAGCTTCTGCATGATGCGGACCAAGAACTCCATGAAGCACACGGCGTGGAGCGTTGCCTTGTGCCCTTTCCTCCTGTCTCGCTCGTTGAGCGGCATCAGGGCAGCCATTATATCCGCGGTCCGGGCTCGGCGCTCCTCTTCATCTTGACTGATGATGGCGTCGTCGCCGACGACGATGCTCCCCGGCGACACGAGCGTCGGCTTGTAACCCCAGCACATCGCGTACTCCCTCTCCTCCGGCGGCGCCAGTTTGTGCGGCAGGTTTACCTCGATCATCTTCTTGGTTGCGGTACAGTACATGCAGAGCTTGTCGTCTTTGTCGCCGTATTCGTTGTTGTGCAAGTACATGGACAGCACGCCACTGCAGTCCCAAACGCCGGTGATTGAGTAGGGATCGAGGCGGTTGTCGTCAAGACAAATGGACGCCTTGTCGTCGATGATGCACTTCCGTTCCCACTGGTGCTCCACCGTGAGCAGCCACAGCGCTCTGCCGCCGTCGCTATCCTGCGTTTCCACGCATGGACGGCCGGAGATCAACAAGAGCGTCTTGGACATTATTTTGCAGCCGTGTTCATCTCTCTCGCCTGGCAAATCGATGGCGGTGACCGTCTCGTCGTCGACGTCGAAAGCCAAGATCACTGCCTTGTCGACGTGGAGGAGGTAAATTGTGCCGTCCAGATAGAGGGACTCGCCGCTGATTTCTCCGTCCAGTCCCTCCGATAACAGCGTCCGTAGTCGTGGTCGCTCCCCGCCGCCGCCGCCGCCGCCACTGAGAGCATAGACCAGCAGCTCTTTTGGATCCGTCTTCGTCGAGGACGTCGTCAGCTTCCGCTGGCGTGACAGGAGAAGCTTGTAGGTTTTGCTCCTCCGGCCGCAGCCCAACGGCCCCAACCCCAAAACGGCACAATCATTGTCGTCGTCCGAAACCGGGACCCTCACCTCCTCCTCCTCGTCGGCGATGGCCGGGTTCCAGAGGACGCACGTGGCAGGCCTGGCCTTACGAACTAGCAGGACGACGCCGCGGCACGTGCTGACGTACTGCATCCTGGGGCACGTCGGCCCCGCGAGGGCGCGCATCGGCGCGCAGCCGCTGAGCCCTGCTCCGGCGACGTGGAAGCCGTGGTACCCGCTGACGGGCCGCTTCCGGCCGTCGCGGCTCCTCCTCCTCTTCACCTTCGCCGTCGCGATGTACGCGACGTGGGGGTCTGGCAGCGGCGGGGCGAGGCGGCAGTGGAGGGCCCTGAACTCCGGGCAGCGGAGCAGGGTCTGGTGGTGCTTGGAGAGCACCATCGACGCGACCGCGGTGCGCGCCGGGACGCGGGCGAAGATGCCGCGGAGGACGTCGTCGCACATGCCCGCGCCGCCTGACGCGGCGGCGGCGGGACTACCGCTGGCTCCTCCCGTCCTATTCCTCTTCCTCCTCGTATACGTAACTGGGTTTATCGGCGGCGGCGCCGCCTCGATCTCGTCGCCACTCGCCGCCTCCGCCATGCTATCGTGCGTTTGCGCACGGATCGGAGCTGTTTAAGCGTGGGTGCATTGAGAGGAAACAAATGAATCGAACTATATCTTTTTTTTTTCATTGATCGATCTCAGAATTTATAAAGGACGCAACAGGAGTTAGCAGACGCCGGTTCGGGCACACGGAAACACGGTTGCCCAACCGGCATCCTCCCGTTGATGTCGGTTCCTCCGGCATCCTCCCGTTGATGTCGGTTCCTAGAGAGGAGTAGTCCGTACGAAATCTCTACGGTTTTTTACAGAAAGATTTACATTAATCATAGGATATTAGATCTAAGACTAATATTGATTCCATGTCACTAATCTGGGTGGATGAGATCCCTGTAATCCTGGTTCATCTTCTTGAGGAACGGATTGCTTCATAACACTCCCCCTGATCGCATCCAGTCTTGAGATCAATCAATATCTTCAGAACCTCCAAAAAAACCTTGTAGGAAAATATGAGGTGATAATGTTTGTTGATATGTTATTAAACTCCTTAAAAACCCAGTGGGAAAAATAAGGAGAAATGATATGACATATTTAGATTATTGTCCATTGTAAACTTAAATGGAAAAACCTTTATAGGAAAAATCCATAATTTAGTTTAGA
>Ga0182004_10000490_pt1 | contig 24182 bp, 16 predicted proteins | sample Sormic07211540_1_FD_120479 | JGI IMG/M metagenome (GOLD analysis project Ga0182004, IMG submission 120479) | Endophyte microbial communities from Sorghum bicolor roots, Mead, Nebraska, USA - 072115-40_1 MetaG | ecosystem: Host-associated > Plants > Roots > Unclassified | place: USA: Nebraska...
ACATACTTAAAAGAAAAGAAAAAAAGGAGATAAGTGGTCAATATTGGAGAGAAAGAGGAGAAGAAGGCCCAGTTAAAAGCCCAAGTAGTAAGCCTGTAATCCCACCGACACTTATCCTCTCCTCCTGGCCTCTCCTTTCTCTCCCTCCCGAAGATGCGAACTCTTCTCCTCGAGTCCACCATCTCGCCCAAACTGCTGCTTCCTTCCCCATCGGTCGCCGCTACCGCCGCATCGTCGATGTTGCCACCTCGACCTACTGTCGTCGAACATCCACGCCGCCCCCACGCGTGCCTGCCTTGGCGAATCTACCTACACGTCGCCTGATGAGCTGCTTCTGCCGCGCTCCCACCTCCTCTGGAGACTCTCTTCCTCCTCGACAGTGGAGGTGCAGGTAGAGTGTGAATTAAAAGTGTTATAAGCTAGTGTGTGTAGGGTAGTACTCCTAACCTTTGAAGCATCCCTAAATCACAACCGGTTACAAACTAAGGGGAACAATAGCAATGACCATGCATCCATTACGAATCGAACATGTCCCAAACTAGTGGCATAATAATAGTTCCAGCCCCTGAAGCAACCGAAAATTACAAATGCCTACAAACATGAGGTGAACAATAGTCACAACCCTGTATTGACTATGAATCAAAACATGTTGTAAGACGGGGGCAAACAATAGTCCTAACCCATGAAGTAACACTAAATCACAACAGACTGCAAATTAGGGTGGAGGGAAAATGATAGTCCTAACCCCTCAAGCAACCCTAAATCACAACATACTACAAACTAGGGAGGGGGCAAACAATACTCACAACCCTTACTATGATCCTTAATCATTATATCTGTTGCAGCCACAAATAATGTATCTATTGTAACCTTAATTAGTTTGGATTTTGTGACTCCTAATCAGTATCAATATGACGACCCTAATTAGTACAAATGAGTATATGACACTTGGGTTCGAGGATTCCAAAAAGAAGCAACCTAAACATATGGCAGGGCAAACCCCATAACCCCAATCAATATGCATGCTGCAACCCCATCATTTGCCTTCTACAACCTAATCAATTTATGTACCTATTACAACCCCTAATAAGTATGGCTACTGCAACCATGATCAATATGCCTGTAATGACCCTAGTCAATATACCTGATGCGATCCTAAGTGGTATGCCTATTGCGGCCCCAATATGCACAAATATACATGATCCATGTTTAAGAATTCTAAAAAGTAGCATTCAGCAGACGATGGGGAAAATCCCTATACCCTAATTAGTAGGCATGTTGCAATCCATAATCAACATATGTGTTGAAACCGTAATTAGTATAAGTGTTGCAATCCTCTTAATCAGTTCGAATTCTACAACCCTAATCAATACGCACGAGTTTACTGCTATACAAGTTAGTGGTGACAAAAACTAAATGTTGAAAATTCGATACTATCAACATTACTTGCTACATACTTAATACATAAGTAGCTACAACATAAGTTGCCAATAATACAAAACTATTATATAACATATGCATTATGGGTCTCATTTGTAGATCTCATTGTAAGGAATTCAATCATGCAAAAGAAATTGAACATGGACACTCCATATGGAAGCTATGCCATTTTATAGATGTAAAAAGGAAATAATACTACAAAGAATATGTTTGACCTAAGCTACATACATGCCTGAATAGATTTTAGATTGGACACAATTAAGGTGTGACAGGTAGCTCATAAGCAACTGTGTGATCCCTACCATATGGTTATGCATGTTTGTGAGCAAACGCATGGGAGTGTAGCCTATGGAGTGCAACATGCGCGGTCGTAATTGGAGAAAATATGATATGTTGTTTTTAAGTGAGTAAGCAATGATGACAACATGAAAAAGCGTTTGTGTTTTCTTTTAGTGAACATAACTCTCTCATCGAGCGTGTGTTTGTTTTCAATTCCATTTACACCATTGTGCTTTTATGATGAGATCTACAAGACAAGGCCCATATTTGATATATTTTTGAAATTTCCTTGTGCGAGTGTCTATTTGTGTTGATTGTATAGTAGCTTATAACTTATGTACAAACTACACAACAACTTATGTAGCCTTTTGCAGATAATAACTTGTCATAAATGTATAGTAAACATGGACATGTAGTTAGTTATGTTCTATGGTGTAGTACTTATATTTCTACTACTATCTTTATTTTATTCAGAGACTATGAACTTCTATATACTATGTTAGTTTACAAGGAAACATGGAATAACTTATGTAGAGACAATGTATTAACTTATTTATCGGCTATACAACAACTTCCTATGTATAGTAGTAGTGTATGTAGAGGTTATTTGGACAATCTTTGCTACTAGAACCTTTAACCCCTACTACAACTTCTAATCACAATAGTTGCACAGGCAAACCATAGTCATAATACTTAAGCAACCTTATATTACAATAGGCTATCAACTTAGGGAAAACTATTGGCACAACGCAGGGCTACCAATGGGTGATGGTGAGACTATGGTCACAACCCCTACAATGACACCTAGTGACAATAAGCTACAAATTTGGGAAAGGCAAGGCCCTTAATGCAACATGCTACAAACTAGGGAGGAACAATAGCCACAATTCCTGCAGTGACCCTAGATCAACAAAATGCAAATTGAAGGTGGAGTGGGAGAGGGCAACCCATAGTCAGAACCCATACGACGATCCTAAAACACAACAAGTTGTAAACTAGGGGGTGAGGATCAAACCATAGTCAACGATAACCCTAAACAATATGCTTGCTGCAACCCTATTTAGTATGCATAGCGCGATAATCAATGGTTGTTGTAACCCTAATTAGTATAGTTGATGCAACCCCTAATCAATATGTATGTTGTAAATATAATCACTTTTGAATGAGTATATGTGATTTGTTTTGAGAATTCTAACGAAGTAGCAACCTAAGTAGACGGTAGGACAAATCATATAACCCTAATCAGTGTTCCAGCTGCAATCCCATATTCAGTATGTGCCATGTGCTCCCTAATTAGTTTAGATGCTGCAGCCCTAATAAATACTAACGAGTATGTGAGACGTGAGTTTGAAAATTATTTAAAAATGTATCAACACATGGTAGGGAAACCCATAACCTTAGGGCCTATTTGGAACTACTCTGCTCCATGCATGTGTTATAGCCAAACAGGTGCAACTCTATAAGCTCTGCTTTAGAGAAAAAGGTGAAGTTATGAGAGCACCTAAAGAGGTGCTCAAGAAACTCTGAAACTACTCTATGGTGAAGTTTGTGGAGTAGAGTTTGTAGACCAGTCCCAAACTTTGTCACCAGAAGTTTCTAATGGATGCTTTGTCGTTGTTTTCATCTACGACTTCACTTCACTGCTAGCTTCAAAGTGTTAAGTTCTTTGCATTTGGTTCAATCAGCTGTAGGGTTGACAGGTGGAGGGTCCCTTCCTTTATGTTTTTTGCTTTTCGTTTTTGTTGGAGACTTCGTTGGTAATCCTTGGATTACTTGTGAATCCTTTGTTTTGGTTACTTTGCTGTTCTCTCGGCTCTTCTTCTTAATGAAAAACAAGTGAAGTCGTGATCTAAAAAAAAGAGAGCAGTCCTAAACAAGCCCCTAACTGGTATGACTGCTTCAACCCTAATCAAAATGTCTAGTATGATCTCTAATCAGTATACCTATTGCAACTCTAATTTTACATGCATTGCCACTCCTAATCGGTTTGGATGCTACGGCCAACATCAGTAACGATTGTAATAGACTCACGCAACAACTTGAACCAAAATAAATCGACATATATATTGATGTTTAATTAAAATAGTAGCTATGCACATGTGATACGTACGTGTTTGTGGTTATGCGACATATCTACATTCATGAGTTGAGACAATATATAAAACCTTGGTTTAGTTCCATTCAAGAGTTCAGTTGGCGTGTGAACACATCTTGCAAACAAATAAACCTGAAACCCTTAGTAGCACACCCAGTATGATGATGATTATTAAGTATCTAAGAGTATCTCTAATAGATTGGCTAATTTGCTTTGCAAAGCTAAATATAGCGTATTGAAAAAAATGTCTCCCACAAATTTGCCAACCTCCTCTCTAAATTTAGTTGCTCACCATCCTGCAAATACCAGTCATGATTTATGGATAGTTAGCTTCGCTCGCCATCGTGCGCTCGGTGGCTCCTTCTAGCATGTGGCGCCTCTTCCTGCACGAATGTGTTCATTTGATGGGTGCCTTCCCCTTCTCGAGAACATCTGGTAGAGGAAGTTCACTAGCACCATATGTGTGTTGCATCCTTGCCAGCGCTAGACACTGACAGCAATGCGTCTACGATCTAGATGCTGCTCTCGCCAAAGTAGAAAGAGAAACCCCTTTCTATGGCTCGCTCTGTCTGGTTGTTCGTGAAACATCTGGCGTGCAGCCGCTCGCATGGATCACAATACAGAGCAACGCCCCTCTGCAATCCATGGAGGCTTGTTCAACAAAGGTCCTAGCCTCCTAGGTAATGCGAGGCTCCGAAAAGGTCGCATGTTTTAGAGAATACTCATTCCATTCCAAATTATAAGTCGCTTTAACTTTTTGAATACACCCATTTTGTTATGTATTTAAATAAATAATTTGTGTGATACCTCCATATGACATCCAATGTGACACAAAAAATTTTTAGCCTCGATGAAACTGATCGATTACCTAAGCAATGACTTGGTGGCACAGGCTGTGCTCCTAATGATACCTGCATCTCATTTTTCTCTTAGTCATTCTATATGGCTCTAGTTGCATGCTCCTTGCTATCTCTTGAACTAAAATAGCCAAGAATCCATGCAAGAAGGTTTATAAAACAACCAGCAGCAGAGTTTAGGCCGTGAGGCACCACATCACCTATCTCATCCGTTCCCATCCTTGTATCTCATGCCAAACGTAAGAAAATATTCACTTAGATGATATTTTAAAGTGTACCTTCTCCTGGAGGTCAAGGTTAGCACTGAAATAATCTCGGCTATTGATTTTTATGAAAAGATGGTTGCTTAAGAATGCTGCTTCTGACTTCCCTGTATTTAGCTGAAAGTCAGCTAGATATGCCAGCAAAGACACAACCTTTTTCTAAAGCCGATCATTATTCTGTCTGGCTTTACCCAAAACACATACTGGAATAGTTCTTATTCCTTCATCTTCATTGCAAAGTTCTCAAATCAATAGAATTGTTGTGAGCTATGCTAAACAGGCTCTTAATATAAACTACTACTACTTAAAGTGAACTCTGCAGTGATCTCACCACTTTAATGTCCATCTCTTCTCCTCACGGTCACATAGAATCCACAATTTTTATGACAATAGGACTAAGAGTTGTTGTTCATGAAATTCACAGCTTAATGTAAACTATTGCAACTTAAAGTGAAGTCTACCACAATCTCTTCGTCTTAATGTCCATCTCATCTCCTCACGGTCGCAAGATCAGGCCAACCCTTGACAATCCACCACCTCACACCAAGATGGAGAAGAACACCGTGATATTGAGCGCCTTGGCCCATGTGGTCGCCCTGCGCCATCGCACTGTCAGACTCGCACACCCGCCTCCATCGGCGGTGCACGCGACAAATGCAAGGAGGAGCAGCTGTACGATGGCTACGACGAAGACGAGTATGACGCGTGACCTCATGGCAATAGACGATGCAAAGGAGTAGGAGGCATGGACATTGTGCTACGGTAAGGACGACGATGGTTCGGGAGGAAGGATATCAGATTGGGCGGCAGGGATACGGTGCCGCCAGTGATTGAGGAACGAGCGCAAAGGGCCATGAGTGGGTGGAGCAAGCCGACGATAGCGTGGGCGGGATCACGTCCGTGTGGGAAGGAGGTAGCGCGCGGAAAGAAGGGGGCAGGCCTGGCGTGAAGAAAAGTCTAGATGGCGAGCGGCACATGGAGATCAAAAATTCAGGGATGGTGTAATGTCAGATTTGGAATACCATATACAAAGTTTGTTAAGATGGTTTTTTTTTTTTCTAATAGTAGCCATATTTACATTTACAAAATAATCTCTTAGATATGCTCTTAAGGCAAGAAATTAGCTAAGGGTTATAATATAATAATGTGAGTAAAAACTTTTGGATGGAAGTTATTTTCAATTCTTTTGGTCTTTTATAGGTATAGATATAATATATAGAAAAGGAGTAGATAGAAAAAGAGTAGATAGATAATAGTATTGTCAATTCTTTTGGTCTTTTATAGTATACTCTTTTATAGTATAAGAGTATATAGATATATAAGAAAAAGATTAGATAGATAATAGATACAGCAGATAAATCCCTAAACAAATATTTCTCGATCTCTTTTACTCCCTAAGGTTTAAAGAATTTGCGGCGGGCTTGCCCCACGTATTGACTATTGAGGCGCGCTTTCTTAGGGGCGAGACGTTCCTAGGCCTCACAGAAAGAACTAGGGGCGAGACGAGACCCTTCGGTTTCCGTTACCACTTCCGCTGCGGGGTCCACACAGCATAGGCCTCGTTGTCGTTGGACATAAAGACTTGCTCTGACCCTTTTTTCCCCGAGCAACCTCCCCCTCATCCACCCTCGCCCGACCGACGTGCTAAGCCGGCGCGCGCGGGCGCGGCGGTGCTCGCTCCCGCCGATCCCGACGGCTGCCGATCTTAGTACGATTGGATGGCGGCCGCCGCCGCTTCGCCTCCGGTTCCTTTAGGACCCGAAGCCTCCGCTCTCCTGGACGGGGATCGCCGTCCCAAGTTCGTTCTTCGTCTCGCCCCCCTTACTCACTGTTCGATTCGGTTGCTTATCTTTTTCTCTGGTGATGAAATTCGATACGCCGATGCACGATTCTAGTAGGTTATTTACTTATTTCTGCCCATTAGATACGAACAGGTTTGCCGTGGGTAGGATTTCCTCCGCTAGATCAGAAGAAACCGCCGTGACGCCGTTGTGCTGATTGCGTATGATGGCAAACCTAGATTTCTTGGGCTTTTCGTGTGTTTGAGCTTTGTTTTCTTTGCCATCGTGCAGGCCCGCTGTGGCAATCTCATGGGATTCCCCAGGTACACATCTCTATCTGCTTACCCACGGCCTTGCTACACTTCCTTTGCTTACACATCTCTGTCTGCTTACCTTCGGCCTTTCTACACTTTCTTTGCTTGCTGCTCTCACTGTAGATACATGGAGTGGTCTTGTAGAGTAGAACTATAGTACATACAATGTCAGGGTGTTAATGCAACTGTGTGGTTCGAAAAAGAACCTTCCTCGCCGAAGGAGAAAGAGATAGCATTCAGCATCCCTTCCACTGCACTCTTCTTTCCTTGTGAAAGTTTGGAAGCCTAGACACATTTCTATCTGCTTACCTGCGGTCTTTCTACACTTGCTTGCTGCTTACCAGTGACCCGTATGTTCATTGAGCGGTCTTGTAGAATAGAACTATAGATAGAATGCCAAAGTATTGCAATGTGGCAAGTTATTACATGAAACTGTACTGTCTGCTGTTCGGTTTGAAAAAAAAAACCTTCCTGATTGAAAGAAATGCTTTCTTCTTTCCTTGTGGAAGTTTGGAAGCATAGATTCTCTTCAATATTTTTGGTGATATCATTCCTGATTGGATGGTCAAGGTCATCCAAATATTGTGTTTTTGTTGTGTGCATCCGGATAATGAATGCAATCATGGACAGTCTTAGACCGTTACACGTGTTACACGAACAACAGTGTCCAAATCTTTTTGCGAGTCAGATACCCTGCACCAATGTTGGATCCCAATTGGTATTTGTCATTTCCCTAAAATCCTGCCATATTGGACACCTGTTTCTGAACTGAACACCGACACCCGTATCATGTAACCGTTCTGTGCACGTGTAGCTCGTTACATTAACTATTAGGAGTCATAGTAGGTTCATTCTATAATCTCTTGCTTAATGTTGCTTTAGTTGCTTCAGTCTTCGGTACAGATATAACTTTTTAAGAGCGCAAATTTGTTGCCTATCTGAGCATGCAAAAGACAAATAGTTACGTACAAACTACAAAGATATTTCTTACTGTACTTGCCACCTAGGAGGACCTGCACCTGAAAGTTCTATATATTTGGTGTCTGATCTAAATTTTGGATAACATGCAGCATTACGCAGCCATGCAGAAAGGTGTGAGATCGAATCAGAAGCATGTGTCATTGATCCTTCTCTGCTTCCAGTTCTAGAGGAATTATTGCAGGACACCTATGCATCATTGCAACCACAGCCAGTGGACTATGAACACCGATATCATATGATTAACATTTTCAACAAAATCGCTGAAGGAATTTTTGGTAAGATAGTTCTCATGCATGTTTGAGAAAAAAATGATTTTTTTGTTTGTATGGAATCATGGGGGGTCAAGGATTCGTATTCATGTAATGTGCTCTTGAGATCATTGTTAATTGTACCAGATGTTTATTTACATTTTATAGACATTTGTACAAAAACCAAACTTGCTCTGGACCAAAAAATGGATCACATTCATGAATGGTTGCAGGATGCATATTATCATGCAAATCATAAGTGCATATGCATCAGGCATGTGTTTGACTGATGAAGTGATGAACCAATAATACCTCTTTAAAACACATGAAAGTTTATGGATAAGTATGCAACAGCAGAATAGGGTTTCACCATACACCTTATTTAAGGATATCTTATCAGCTTAAATATTTATGCTTCAAATGGTAGGAGAACATATAAAGAAAATTCTGTCCCCTATATGATGGAAGCGCACTTGAAATTATGAACCTGGTTTAATTGATGGCCTGTTGCGTTTTCAGAATTTTTATTAGAACTTCGTTACAATTGTGTTGCATTCCAGCCAAGCGCACCTCTTGTTAGTGTTAGTTGATAGTGTGATCTTTGGAATTTTAGCTACCACTTTTATTAGGAAGTCTTTGCTTTCCATTTAAAATACTTTGAGTTCACAGTTGGTGTTACTTTTCAGGTAAAAATAATGGGCTTCCAATTGTGGAACCATTTGGATCTTTCATAATGGATCTATTTACTCCTAAAAGTGACCTGGACCTCTCTATCAACTTTAATACTGATACAAATGATCAGTATCCTCGCAGGAACAAGATTTATGCTATTAGGAAGCTTGCAAATGTTCTATTTTCTCATCAGCGTAATTATTGTTCTAAGCACATCTCACATCTCCCTTAACAAATTTTTTGTCCCTTCTAGATTTTCTTATTCTTATCCATTGCATGAATTACTTGCACATTAAGACTTAGAGCTAATAGAATCGAATAAGAGAATGAAACAGATCTAGTGACTTCATATATGAGCGAAGTAATCTTGAAGTGACCATAAAGGTCCATCTGAGAAAACAATAGCTCCAGCAATAGTATTATAGTAATTAGAGAAGTTGGATTTGCAGTTTCTGCTAGCTTGCACCAGCATGTGCATGGAGCTGTAACACAAATATATGCACAATAAAAATTGCTTTGAAATATTTTTTCAAAATTTCTGATACAGTGGCGACACCATGTGTGTGTTACTATTGTTTTGAAGGAAAAGCTAAATGTGTAATGCATATGCTTCAACTCACCTTAGATAGGCTCCTGCATTGAGTTCAATATTTGCTTCTGTGAAAATCATCAATCCAAACACACCCATGTAAAAAACACCGTGCCACTAATATCCTACAGAGGCTATTTGCACTAATTTTCCTGTAATGTTTCATTGTTGTTGTGAGTTGTCAGTTGTGAAATTACTATAAGGACATTGTGTTGGGATGGCGATCTTGGCTTGGAAACAGCTTTGTATTATTTTATTATATGGGCACTTGTATAATTGGATTCTTTCTTGATGATAAGGTTGAAGGGTAGGATTGATATGAGAGGGGTGTAGTGCGGGAAAAAGTTAGGAAAATTAGCCAGCAAAGTTTTCATTCCAATTAATGTTGTTAATGCCAATGAAATTTTCATCCCTGTGCATATTGGATGTGACGAGGCAATTAGCAAGAAACTTTTGATGGCAATGTTACGCTTTGTCTTGTCTAATATATCTTTCTGAATTAATTTCACAAAACGACAACCATTAGTGACAATCTAACGGTGACCATTTCACAATAACCTGCCATCCAAATAGAGAATAGTCTTAGTGGGCCACACAACTGGTTTTCTTGAGAGCTGTAGTTGCTTGTTACTAGGGGTCAATGTTGTAGTTTTATGAAATGAGCAACAGAAGTTGTAGTTCCTTATCACAGTAGTTGTAGTTTTGTGAAATTAACTCTTTTTTTATCTTACTAATTTCAGGTCAAGGTCTCTGTCATGGTGTTTCACCTATTGTGACTGCTAGAGTTCCTGTACTGAAGGTTATTGATCAGAAAACTGGTGTAGAGTGTGATATTTCAGTAGAAAACAAGGATGGGATGTCAAGATCAGTGATATTTAAATTTATTTCATCAATTGATAAAAGATTCCGGATACTTTGTTATCTGGTATTGTGATTCTTTGTCTTGATATCTTGGTTTAGATTGAGATGCTAAGTAAGATGAATCTCCTCATATACATGATATGATAACAGCTAGTGTTTATTCTACAGATGAAGTTCTGGGCTAAGGTACATGATGTTAACTGCCCCAAAGATCGAACAATGAGCTCCATGGCAATTATTTCTTTAGTTGCTTTCCATTTGCAGGTAAACTGACTCAGTTACTTTTGTTTGATATCTGTCAACCTGCATGATCATGAGTAGATTGACCAGTAGTTTCACTCTTCATATGGAATTTCCATAATAGATTTGTAATCTGAATGTATACGAGGGTTGTTGAGGAAACACTCTTTAATATTTGAACTAGGAAAAAAATAGATGTGCTCACTAAATTGTATAATGTGGATTGCAGACAAGGCGTCCTCCAATATTACCTGCATTTTCTGCCATATTGAAAGGTACTCAAATCTGAGCACATGCCATTCTCCCTTGACTGCATTTTCTGGGATCATCATGCTATCATCAAGATATAGATAGTAATATGATAGTTTCTATCCTCTTGCAGATGGTACAGATTTTGCAAGTATTGAGAAGAATGTATCGCTATTCGAGGGTTTTGGGGACAGCAATAAAGAGTCTATTACTGAACTTTTTGTATCACTAATGAATAAAGTGAGTTGTTTAAAGTTTACCTTCTATTTATGTTTGTCACATGTCAATATTTCATTTTATGTTTGGACCAATAGGCACGAGTTGATGATTTTCTATTATGCTTTTTTTAGTATAAATAATGCACACTTTTTTTTTTCGGAGATTCTACACTTGATTGACAAAAGAATAATAACCTGTGGGAACATGAGACCTGTCAAATTTAAATCTGATCAGATAAACAATCAATTTAATTAGTATTAAATACTATCCTATTTTTCTCAGAGGGCAGAGTTATCACACGGTCACACACTCACACCTGGTGACATAATTCATTCATCTCACCAGGCATGATAACATCCATCTAGGAAACTGTGGACAAGGAAGCCCAGGTTGCTGGTGCCCTCGTTATCTGCATCGTTAGTTTCAGTTGCCAGATCTTCCCCAAACAGAGACTAACGGCAACCCATGTTTCGATGGTCCAATAAAAACTTTGTCTTTGTAGTTTGATATTTTATGTGAAGCAGAATAACGCATCTCCAGGAGTCCATGCTATTATATAGCATAATTTCTCAGTTTTGTAGAAGCTACGGATTCAATTTTTTTCTGTTCAATGGTTGCTGATTATATAACCTGTCTAGCCTGGAGTCCATGCTATTCTAGCATATTTTTTCAGTTTCAAATAATATAAAATGGGAACCATAAAAAACACCATTCAGGACACTATGCATACAACATATATAAGTTCCGGAACACATCAGAACTTGGATTACAGAAAAAACCTATCATACATCAACTGTGTTCTCGACACAACATATGAACCTGACTTCCATTAAGACAATTGATGTCAATCGCATGCAACCCTCTAAGGAGGGTACCAGCCCCCCTGTAAACTTCCATTAAGACAATTGATGTCATATGATAATTGTTTCTTCTTAATTAATAAAATGCTGGCAGGTTCCGTTCCTCCTAGGTTGTTTTTTTTTTAAAAAAAATCGCTCTTCTAACATGTAGCTAGCTACAGTTAAATTCTAGTTCTGTTTCTTTTTGGTATTGTGGCTGCATATATGTTAAAACTGTATTTTTTTGACAAAGTTTACACATTATTGTGGCTCATTCTGCTCACTTGCATATACTCTTGGCCTTGTCTGGTGCAGCTAGTGTCAGTGGAGGGTTTATGGGAACAAGGGCTCTGTGCGAGCAATTTTGAAGGGTCATGGATATCGAAGACCTGGGCGAAGGGTGTTGGCAACTTGAATGTAAGTCTCTCCTATGAATTTTGGTTTAACATTGTATTGGACAGCGCATGCAAAACTTTGTTTATGTAGCGAAACAATTCATGCAGGTTGAGGACTTCTTGGACCGATCTCAGAATTTTGCCAGATCGGTAGGGATGAAGGAGATGCAGAAAATCTGTGAATGCCTAAGGGCTACTGTTTCTGATTTGAGCAAGTTTTCTAAGGGTAAAATTGCTGCGCCCAAGCTAAAGGCCCTGTTGTTTAAGCCTTTGAACCAGGTTAACCCAGTCACTAATCCCTGTCAGAAAACTGTTAAGAGGAAGCGTGCTAATCCAAATAAGACAAGCACTAACCCTATTCAGAAAAACGCTAAGAAGAAGAAGGCTCTTGAGCAGGATAAACTAGCCATATCTCCTGGTCAGAAAGATGGTACGAAGCCCCTTGATCAGGAGAAGTCAGTTAGTTCTCCCATTCAGAAAGATGATAAGAAGATCAAGCCCCTTGACCAGGATAAGCTAGTCATTTCTCGTGGCCAGAAAGATGACAAGAAGAAGCCCCTTGTGCAGGATAAGACATTAATTTCCCCCATCCAGAAGGATAACAAGAAGCCTCTTGATCAAGAGAAGTCCCTTGGGCTGGAGAAGCTAATCATCCCTCGTGGACAGAAAGGTAAGAAGAAGAGCAGCAAGGTGAGACCTGACTCAGGAAGCAGTCATGTGCAACAAAAGAAAGTGAAGGCTACTGTATCCACTGGCCGTGCTGCTAATACTCATGTTTCTAGTTCAAGGCCTCGTCCTGTTTTTATCCCCCAAGCACATCGGTCCACCCAGCCAATTGTTGATCAGTTTGCGCATATACCTCAGCACCTGATCAGCCCTTCTGCTTTTGGTTATGGGTTGCCACCGCCACATCTGCATCCAGCCTATCCTCATCCTCATCCTCATCAAGGATTGTTAGGTCAACCACAGGGTAATTTCCTTCATTTCAATCCTGGTATTCAGCTGCAGCATCAAGGCCAGGCTTTCTTTGGCCCTCCACCCATCCGCCATCCCATGGCAAATGGGTTTCTTCACCCATTCGGTATCAGTAGTGCTCAGCAAGTGCCGCGCATTGACAATAGATTTGTGCAGAGGCCGCCATATGGTTTTGGTCCGGGTTTCTGGTGATGATGGTTCCAGCTGAGAAAGGTCGGTTGCTAACTAGTGGGAGTTTGAGGCAAAAGAAGTTGTTCGTTTAAAGAAAAAAGTTGTTGTGTGCTAACCTTGTGTCTGTATCTGTTCTAAAGAGAAAAAATGTAAGGTCGGAAAGGAAGTTGTAATGTCGTTTGATATAGTTTAAGTTGTTGATGCTACCATCTAAGTGTGCTATCCTTGTGCGAGCTTATCTGAGATGCATGTGAGACTGGCCTGAGTTGTCGAAAACTTGCTGGACAGTGAGAGTGTCCTGCTGAATGGGGTAAGATAACAAGAAAAGACTGAAGTTTGTCCGTCCTGGATGGCTGGATGGAGTGTTGGAGGTGTGCAGTGCAACATCATGATTCCAGATGCCCAGCCTTCCTGTGCGTGTACGGATCAGTCAGGCAGGTACAGTCTGTTGTTGGGTTCCAAAACAGAATCATGTCCAGCTCCAAGCAATGCCATAAGTGGAGGCCTGGAGGGTACTTGCAGATGTGAGCCGTCTAAATCTGAGGTAGTATGCTGCTGCTCACAACGAACAGTGTGCTCTGTTGTTGGCTATCTGGAGTAAGCGACAAGCAAGCAGGCATGAGCCGTTGCTTGTGCCATCCTGAAACTGTGGCGTGCTGTTGTATCAGCAAGGCAGGCAAAACCGGTTTAAGACAAGACAAGATGTCCCGGGACCGTTGCCTGCCGCCCATGGTAATCGCCAATCTGGGGGCGGGTGACGACGACGAGGCGACCTGTTCTGTTCTGTTCATCGGCCATTGAACCTGGAAGAAGAGAGCCGTCCGTTCATCTCATGTAGACGAAGCCTGACGCTGTCGCCGGCCACATCACGCTTGCCGTTTTGCTGACGGGATGGATTGATTCAATGGCACTTGCAGCAGCATCTGATAGAGGCAGTACCGGCTTTTGGGTGAGAGAGACTTCCTTGATTTGCATGCAGCTCGCACTACTCCTGCATCTAGTATTGCTACATGTTTTGTTTTTGGACTGACTGGATCCGGGGTCTGTCGGTAGAGCAACTTGTTGTTATGGAACTATGTGGATGTTTTGCCGTCTTGGGCAGAGCATGAGCAATGCTGTGCCCAGGAGGAGGAGATCACTTCCATCCAGAGAGCATGAACATCGTTTGGATGTATCCGGGAAAGGTTTTAACCTGTGAATCTGAATGTGATTGCGTGTGCAAGCTGCCGTGAATAAGCGGATCTGAGGTGAAATCTAGAGTATGTTGATGGCTTTGCATCTTGTACTGACAAGAGAACAGAGAGCTTGCTCAAACTAGTATGCTTATTATTGGCTGGCACCCTGGCAGTAGCAACACGATACTGTCTGTATGTGCAATTGCACGTCTAAGTGATGTGACTAATCTGGTAGAGCTATAGATGTAGGTGTGGTTAATGCGAAGTAAGCATGCACTGCATCTGGAGCAAAAGACACGAGTCTGGGACTCTGTAGAAAATGGCAACACGTATTTTTCTAGTTGCAACTTGATGCGTTTGGACATTACAATCCTAATAGCTGTCATCCTCACAATGTGTCCCGTCCAAAATAAATCTTGGTCTTGTATTTCAAAAAGTCAATCAATCTCAACTTTGATTGATTTATAAAAAATAGTATCAACATTTATATTTTTAAATATGTTCATTATGAAAATATATGGTGTGATCAATCTAATGATGTTTATATGTAATATTTTTTAATTATATTTGGTCAAAGTTTTGATCGTTTGATTTCTTGAAATGTACATAATCGGCGTATGCCATGCAATACAGATATTTTTTAACTGCTAGTCAGATATTTTTAACTGCATCCATGCCTAACAAACACTATCTGTTTATCTATCTATCTCATTCAGACAGTCTCTCACGCTCAAAGAGAAAAGGTCGTTGGCAGTTTGCATATGAATTCCATCCACTCGAAGGCCGAACTATGTCTTCATCTATCTTGCATTGAGCCTTTAATTAATAAATTTGCCTACCACTCCATAGGTGCAGTGAGCTAGCCTCTCCATCGATCTACAGCGCTACAAATACGGAGCTTTTATATACTATGGCCTTGTTTAGTTCCGAAAAGATTTCGGATTTCGATACTGTAGCACTTTCGTTTGTTTGTGACAAATATTATCCAATTATGGACTAACTAGGATCAAAAGATTCGTCTCGCGATTTCCAGCTAAACTATGTAATTAGTTTTTGATTTTGTCTATATTTAATGCTTCATACATGTGCTGCAAGATTCGATGTGACGGGGAATCTTGAAAACTTTTTGCTTTTTGGGGTGAACTAAACAAGGCCTATATTAGTGTATATGTTCAACAGTAGAATCCAACGAACCTCACTCAAACAAAGTCTACCACCGCTATGGAAATGATGTTTAGGGTTAGTCAAAAATGCTTTTCAGCCCCAGATTTCAAAACTGTTATTACACCATCAATTGTAAAGATATGATCTTTATAAAATGATTTCCCGGCCAGGTGCTACAACTGCTGGAAGGACGGGCACCGCGCAAGCGACTGTCGAGCGTCTCCCTCGACAGCGTCGTGGAATCAAGCGCGCGAGCTCCCCACGGTTCGAGGTCGGGGCCCGCCTAGGGGAACGCTTACATGGACGGACGTCGAGGGGCCACGCCGCGGCACGCCTGCATCGCGCGGCCTCGGCGGACACCGTGTCTGGCCGTTCCGTCTCAACCCCAACTTCCGTGGGGGGACCTAGGCAGCGGCGGCGCCGCGCGATCTCGGTGGACTCTGTCTCCGGTGCACCACAACCTCCACCACCACCGACGCCGCCACCACCACCCCCACCTCCACCGCCACCGCCGCCTCCACCGCCCGCCCCGTCAGCGACCGTTCCACCACCGACGCCGCTCGGGAGGGGTGGTCCAGAAGAGAGACCCATGGTGGATGGCGCCGCCGCCACAGCCGCCGCGGTGGCTGCAGGCGCAATCAGGGCGTCCCTGGTGGTTGTCCCACGGACGCCGGCGATCTAGAATTCAGAAGACAACCTCTCCCACCTGGCACTTGTCGCCACAATCACGGGCAACCAGCCCTTCGTCTCCACAGCAATGATCCAGGACGCCCTCTTCGCCCGCTTCCAGATCAACGCTGAGGATGTGGACATCAAGGTGCACGAGGCCGAGGACTTCCTCGTCCGCTTCTCCCGCCGGGAGGACAGAGACCGTGTCCTGTCTTCCAGGCCTTGGGGAGCCCTCATGCCCCTCAGATGGCGGCCCTAGACCAGGGTGTCTGCTGTTGTGGTCGGCGCATTCCACTATCGTGTCGTGATCGCGCTCCGCAATGTGCCGGCACACGCGAGGGACACCGACACTGCACAGCGGGTGTTAGGTCGCTGCTGCGCCGAAGTTGAGCTTACCAACCTCAGGGACCGGCCCTTGGAGGATGATCGAGAGTACTTTGTTTCCGCTTGGTGTTGGCACCCGCAACTCATCGAACCTAAAAAGTTGTTGTATATCCCGGAGCCTGACATTCGGTCTTCGGAGCCGACGGAAAATGTTGTGTGACGAGGCCTGCACTACCTCGTCCGCGTACGCGCCGTGGCATATCAGAACCTCGAGCTGCCGGGCGATGAGCCGCCCGGCGATGACGATAACGCTGATGAGCAGGACCATGCTGGGGATCGTGGAGGCTGGGACGATGATGACCGCTACTGCCCCACGCCGCGCCGCAATTCTGACTGTGATTTAGACTCCTCCGACCCGCGCCACGGGAACAACCACCCCTACTGTGACTATCCCACAGACTGGGACGGTGGCCAACAGGACGATCTCTGCCTGGCCCTGCAAGTGGGAGAGGTGCTCTGCCCACTTAAGGCAGGGCAATACCAGCCGGCTTGCACGCCAACATCGCACGCGACACCAACGCCAGCAGCATCGTCGACTCTCAGACCCACTGACCACGCCCACGACATGGGCACCCCGGCTGGAGGCCTACGTTCACCCGAGCTGCTGCTCAACCGCTCACTCCGTAGATAAAAGTATGCATGAACATCTCGGCTTACTGCTCTAAGGTGGTCATGAATGTTGTATAAGTTGAAGGCTCATAATCTGCGGAGTCTAGGATCAGCACCGTTCCATCCCTGTGATGAATGATAAAGCAGATCCAGTGGTCCCTGCATGAATCAAATTTGTGCTGCATGTGTATTGAAATTATTAATTTGATGTATACAAACTCACACTTACCCAAAGTTGTACGGAGCCACTATAGATTTCCTGTGTTGATACTAAAGCATTGCGTGCCTAGGCAGACGACGTATTTGGCTTCAAAGTCCTTTATTTCCTCTACATGCTTCTGAGCTTCTTCACGTGACTTTCCCTGTCATTCTTCATTGTCTGGACCAATTTTGAATGTGTGTTGATCCTCGTATGTCTGGACCGATTTTGAATGTGTGCTTCTGGCGTTCGATAACTGAAACCGCCTATATAAATTAGACATTACCGTCGCTATAGAGCTTTTTTTTACTAGATGTATGATCAATATCTATATCCCTACATATGCTCTTAGTATCTCTGTTGGCCACAATGCAAATTAATTGATCTTTTTATATACATGCAAAAGTCGGTCGTCACCGAAAGCATGCGTTCAAGACTAGATTAGAAGGCCGAGAACTTAAAATAGAAAAGCATGCTCACGTCTAGCCAGTAGCCCAGTACTTGTGATTGTTCCATGAGCAGATATGTATATATGTGTGTGGACACGTGTATACGCTGACATGATGCTTCATATTCTTCGATCGCAAAGGCATCGCACGGCCACCGCACACAGGTATATATAGCTTTATTTTTGTCGGACACGGTAGCATTGAAATGGCTTTTCCGCCGTACACTAGCTACGTAGCTGCACAGCTTTGGCATCTGTCTTAGGGACACTTGTCGCGTTTGGCCAAGGTCGATGGAGATCAGTCAAATATGCCCTTAGATTTATATTGCTATAGCTCAATGATGCGCCTTTTTCCAACTTCCATGTGTGTGTAACAGAGAGACGACAGACACATACGCATAGACCATCAAAAAGAACACAATCAAAACAAGATCTCGTTATGATAGAGTATATGCATGCTTCATAGGAAAGAATGGCCACGATTGAAAGATCACTTCTTAAAAATGTGCTTTGCACGTTGTCGACAAGAAAAAAAAGACCACTGCACTTACAACACAGGTTCTCCTCAGTTGTGTGGTTTTCGTAATATATAAAATTGTACCATACTTCTTCTGTGTTCTAAATTATAGCCCATTTTAAATTTACTCTAAGTCAAGCTTTCCTCAAACTTTAATCGAGATTATACAAAACATTTACAACATCAAACTAGCTAGTTTTATTAAATATAATTCTCTATAAATTATGTCTTGATAATGCATAATTTGAACTTGTGATGATAATATATTGTTTTTATAAAATCATGTTCAAAATCAGTAAAAGTATACTTGAGACAAAACCAAAGTGATCTATAGTTTGGAACTGATGGAGTACACACTTTATTTTTTGATGAACGATTACACACTTTATTAATCTAAAAAAAAGGTCATGCTATTCTCTATTCTTTATTTTGCAAATACTCTACTGATATAAGTATAAAGTCAATGTTGTTTGTGTTTTGGATTAAGATTCACACATTACGCCACTTTGCTGGTAAAAGAAAATGGAGGTAACAAGCTGGATACGAAAAGCAAGATAAAAAAGGAGACAAATAAAGTGGCTAATAAACTTGCTAAACAGGCCAGCTTGACGAGCTAACTCTATGGTCTTGACTTTACTCTGTGAAGCACTGGCTCATTCTCTCCAATGCAATGATGTGCAAGTGCAACAGGTACTCCAAAACCTTGAATGGAGTGATGATATTCGACCCATGTCTGTACTATGTTTATTAGCAATATAATCTTTACACTTTCAAAAAATCTTTTTGGGCGGAGGGAAAACATATTATTTACTGTTCATGTGTGTGTTTTAATTTTTCTTTCAATTCTCCAAACTATAGCTCCGCCCTGTACCATTTCTGATCCATATTGCGCTATGAATCTAACAAAAGGTAATGGATTAAAATATGAAGAAGGCATTATCCACTCCAATCCTATCCACTTTCATCCTAGAGCTCTTTACTTATCATATTTATGTTTGTGCAAGTGTTCTGATTGTGTGATTTTACTTTTCATATAATAGCTTATTAGACTAGTTAAGTAGAGCATACTAAATAAACATAAGCCTACATCTTGCCGGTTAGTTGCTTTAGTTTATCTACTGAGAAATCAAATACTCTCTTTGTTTGAAATCGAAGTTGTTTGAAATCGAAGTTGTTTTGGCATTTCTAGATTTATATAGTTTTTAATATGTATCTATACATATAATATACATACGGAAAAATCCATGTACGTAAATAAGCCGAAAACAACTTACTACTTATAATGAAGGGAGTAAAACCCTAAACAATTTACCTATTTTCTCCTGGGTGGTCACTTGATTTAGTTCCCTAGTACCAATACTACGTACACATTGTGCAATTGGAAACTCTAATGAGTGTTTGTTGGTTGATCGAGCTTCGCGCTTATAATGTGCAACCTATGCCTAAGTGGTCTTAGGGGTGGGGATTAGGGTTTCCATTCATCGGCGGACCTAGAAGGGGGTTTAGTGGTATCAATCACAATACAACGATGGACCACGACGACTTGGCGGTGTAACAAGATGGCGAGGTTGTTGTCATAGCTAGGGTTGTCGTAGCGCAGAATAGTAAGGGAGTCTCCATGATTAGGGGAGAGAAGGGTCGAGGCAGCTATAGGCCTATAGCGGGAGGTGGGAGGAAGCGAGTGATTTGGTGGGAGCCACCAATCATCGGTGGAAGTGCGAGGGCAACACACACAGAGAGAGAGAGAGAGGGTGCTGTGTGGCACGATTCACACAATCACACGATTCGTCACGCATTAACGCTTCCCTTACCCAAGCTAGAGATATGATGAATAGGCAAGAAAGGAATGAGTTGACATCGATGCCAAAGAAGATATATCCTGGGTTCGTCGATCGGATACAATGTGATTTCCAGTAGTAGAGGCATCGCCACCTCGCTGATTCCTCTTTATTCTGGCGTCAAATACAGGAATCTATCGCACACTGCACGACCTGTTGTCACGCGTTAATAATGTTCCCTTACGTACGCATGCGCAAGCTAGCTAGCTAGATAGATATGATGAACAGGCAAGGGATGAGGTGAGATCGATCGATATATACCCGGCCAAGATCCTGCAGGGTTCGTCGATCGGGGAACAGCGTGGTTTCCATCAGAGGCTGGCCGGCATCGTCGCCACTACTCGCTGGCGCCAGGTAAACCAAGCACTCTTGGGTATGGTATGCATGGTAGCTGCAATAATATTCCCAGGATGACCCGACCAAATCGCCACCGGGATATATCGGAATATATACACACGGGACGGCGAGTAAATATGTTCGATAAGACCGGCCGGCGGCTAGTGTAGTATATATGTGTCGATCGCATGCAGCTCGACCGATCGATTGACGACGATCTGCAGATGATATATATTCTCTTCCTCCTGCAGACCATGCATGTTTTGATGGATATGGAGAGCAGGTATTCGGATTCTCTCTCGAAGCAGACAGACTAAAGCAATGCAAGCGAAGGCAGAAAGGAAGCTTGCCCAGATGCCCGGGGCCGGACTTTGCTTGCACAATAATTGAACAAACCCTACTAGTAGCTTTTTTTTGGGGGGTGACTAACCCCCTAATTAAGCTAGCTACTGTACCTAGTAGCTCCAACATGCATGCATGGCAGGTAGCTGCTCGTATCTCGGATCATATATATGTACTCCTATGTTCATTGTACAGCAATCCTCTCTCGTGTCCAGTAGATCTCATATATACGGCCACTGCCACAGCATCGAAAACATATATATATATACACTACAGTACAAATAATGACAACATGCATCTCTACACAGCAACTTGTCTCTAGTTTGTAGGCCTACGACGTACGACGTCTCTCCTTTTTCCTCTCTAGTCTCTATATATATCCATATGGACATTCTTTTCTCCTGAAAATAACATGGGATCAGATCACTTCTTTGCTTGTATTATCTCACCTAGCACCGTGTAGTATACGATGGACACGACGTGGATGAGCTTGCAACCTGATATGGCTTCATTATATAAGTTTGCTCATCATGCATAACTATATTGGCAGCTCCTCTCGATCTTGGGTGCTGGCCGTCAAGATGGTGCCAACAGTGGTTCCTCATATGATAGTACGAGCACGGGCTTGCACAAAGATAATGGTCCCCTTGTTTTCGCCTCTGAATATCCGCCATATCCTTTTAACTATGTATGTACAGCAGAACAAGAAATGTCCAATTATTAAGCCTTCCGGTCCCATGATGGCATCTCCAAGTTTTATTAGTTGCTTATACTTTTAGGGGTCAGGCATGTACTCCAAGATCCCTCACCTCCGGTTTAAACATACTTGATCCCTCTGTCTTGTAATACAATTTATTCTAAACATTTTAAGACAATCTAAGATAATACCTGAATGACGCATGTACCCATAGATTAAACACAAGTAAGGTGTTTCTCCTCAAATTACGGTTTCCTTTTGTATCAAACTTTGTTAAATCTAGATATGGACACCACATTAAGTGCATTATATTTCAGTGTAAGATTTTAGAAGTCATAATGCGGACAAAGGGAGTAGGTCATTTCTAGCAATCTTATGCCAATTACTCTCTAAGTGAAGTCATTTTATAAGTCAGAGCTAGGTGTTTTTATATTTTCTTCCTCATTTTTCTTTGCTTAATAAATGCAGTCATTAATGTATGATAAATAAAGGGCAACAAGGTCATTTGATGAATAAAGGTCATTATGTATAATAAATGCAGCTAGGTGTATGATGAATATTCTTACAAACAAATATGCCACATTTCTCCATCAATGTATGATGAATAAAGGGAAACAAGGTCATTTGACTTACATTCGAGAAAAGGTCATTTGACCTTGTATAAAAACAAGTAAAAACTTACCTACATTTACAATAGGACAAAGTAGATAGCAGTGATAAATAGTGTTATTGTAATCTTATTAGTCGTTCATTAGAAAAAAAATCGTGCCAAATTATATGTGCATATACCCATAATTACAGTCATGATATTTTTCATTCATTAAATACCCTTAAATACCATTGTTGAACAATATATACAACAAAAATCCTTTGGGCTATATAGCCAGACACTAGATGTGTCAAACCAAACCAAAAGTTAAATCTCAATTGTGTGTGTTTGAGGGCACCAGCAACTGAATTATTGTACCTTGATTGGGCTTTAGGACATTGATGATATGATTTATGAAAAGTTCAAGAGTTTTATAATCTCCTAATAATATGGGTGAAACATTTGAGAGAGGTCAAGCCTTTGAATTAATTCATCATTATCTTTCTATCTTTGCTCAGCCTATGTAATTTCTGTAAATGTTTTTTAATCCTCCTTTATCAATAGAAGGTGGGCAGATTTCCTACCGATAGTTTCGAAAAATAGCATCCTCATACTTATTTTTTATTTATACCTAATTCATGGTTAGTTTATAATGGAATTAATTACTGTTACTTCACACTTACCATTCACCTTCTTGAAGAAAAGAGAACTTTAGCATGAAGGTCTAGTTAGGGTGTTAACACATGATTCTTTTATATCAGGAGATACGCTTTGATTAATCAGACAACAGATATATATTGTCCCTGTTGTGATTGTCGAAACCATCTAGTACGACAGGATCCAAATACGATAAGATCATACTCAGTAGGAAAGGGTTTCATAAAGAACTACACGATTTGAGATCATCATGACGAGAGGCGTACAAAAGCAAGCAACTAGGAAGGAGTTGCACGAGAAGTAAGCAACAAGCTAGCTTGTGACAAAATAGTTTCCCACATAATAATTGAGTAAATTTTGGCAGATATTTCTTCGTTATCTATATATATATATATATAGACTAGTACGTACGCCCATATACACAAGGTCTACTCCTCCAGATTATATTTTCTATATGTACTCAAGTCCTCTCTGTTTACAATACTGTACTTGTGACGACATCACAATCACATCATTGCAAAGCAACGGAGTGAGCGAAAGGCGCACGCAGACGTATCCACGTGTCACCCGTCTGACGTGGCAGGTAGCTACTGCTGTAGCCTGTGTTTCGCTAGGGACTTGTTTAGTTCACCTCAAAAATCAAAATCTTTTCAAGATTTCCTGTCACATCGAATCTTACGCCACATGCATGGAGTATTAAATATAGACAAAAATAAAAACTAATTGCACAGTTTATCTGTAAATCACGAGATGAATCTTTTAAGCCTAGTTACTCCATGATTAAATAATGTTTGTCAAATAAAAACGAAAGTGCTACAGTTCCGAAAACTTTTCAGTTTTCGGAACTAAACAGGTGTGGCATATGCAGTTGGATTGAAGTGGACTGGCTTGTCAGGTTGTGGTTGTTGTTTTTTTTTTTTTTACAAGAGCCTGTGGTTGGTTTGTAGTGCTCGTGAGCGAACAATGATCAATTTGACTAGTCAACTGGTGAGAAGGCATGTAATATGATATATATATATATATATATATATATATATATATATATATATATATATATATATATATATATATGCAACTTTTATTAGTGGTG
>Ga0182004_10000491_pt1 | contig 24165 bp, 23 predicted proteins | sample Sormic07211540_1_FD_120479 | JGI IMG/M metagenome (GOLD analysis project Ga0182004, IMG submission 120479) | Endophyte microbial communities from Sorghum bicolor roots, Mead, Nebraska, USA - 072115-40_1 MetaG | ecosystem: Host-associated > Plants > Roots > Unclassified | place: USA: Nebraska...
CAGCATATGGTAAACTTTTTGTTGGCAAAACGGTTTTTGCTAAGTGTTATTTTTCGACACTCGGAAAAGCTTTTAATAAGTGCCCGGCACTTGATAAAGATTGAAATAAAAAAAATTTAAAAAAATAAGTTTTTTTTTGCGAAGGCCCTCATGACACTTTTCACGCAAAATATGCGGCTACAGATCGCTTTCAATAGTGAATGTATAGGATTGGGCATGGGTGTGCTAGCACGTTGGACGGTTCGAGTTTACGTATACGCGCATGGCTTTGTTATTACGTTGGAGTTCAGTGGTATATGTTCCAAAAAAACGCTGAATCGGGTACTCGTGTCCATATTAGGCCACGTCCGCTGTGCAAATTAAATCCGATGACCGACCTCATGGAAAATATTAGTAAACGAAATCGCAAAGCACATCCCACACAAATTTAAACTGCAGATAATAATGGCGCATAATTTTCATGTATGAATGACCGATATATCCCTAGTACATTGCTAGGACGCTGTAAATCAGCAGGCATTATTGGACGAATACTTATACTAATCTAATCTATATACTAATCTAATCTATATAACTCTAACTCCCCCCTGGGCGAAACTATTCCAACCGACCGTCCGCTTTGTGCACCTCATCTGCATTCCACTTCCCACTGCAAATCAAAACGAAAGCAGATCAGACTTGAATAACAACATAAATCCATACATATATCGATATATATGGGAGATCAATATAACCTACTGAAAAATAAGTGAAAAAAAGAGGATTAGGATGGTGCTTACCATATATTATGCTGCCGGTGGTGCAGATGGCGCATCCATCGGCGGCACAGGTCCCCCTGTCCAATTCAATCACAAAAAATTCACAGTGGATCGCATTAGCAATATTACTGATCGCATTAATTAGCGATTCACAAATTAACGTAGCATGCAGCTAGGCTACGTGTATGCATGCATGCATGTGACTTACTGATGCACTTGCGAAGCGTGCCAAACGGCACAGCGACGTGGCACGTGCGGGGGAGCGCCATGACGCGCAGGCGTAGCACGGGCGCCGGCATGATCTTGCCGAGGTCGCCGTTCATGGCGTGGCAGAGGCAGATGGGCGCGTCCTCCACCAGCGACTTGAGCCCCGCGCAGCACGCGGCCGCGGGGGACGCCGAACCGCCGCTGGTGGCGTTGGTCAGGAAGTCGGCGCACGGCGCCAGCCCCGACAGGGACGTGCGGCACTCCGCCGGCTGCGGCGGCGCCGGCGTCGGGTCGATCGCCGGTGCGCCGCCGCCTGAGCCTGATGACGGTGATGAGTCGTTGTTGCAGGGCGGCAGCCACGGGAGCCGCGGCAGGCCCGGGATGCAAGGAAGCGGAGGGAGCGGCGGGTGGGGGACGACGATCGGTGCGTGGCCGCCGCCGCCTGATGACGACGAGTCGTTGTTGTTGCAGGGCGGCAGCCATGGCAGCCGCGGCAGGCCTGGGATGCATGGAAGCGGAGGGATCAGCCGCGGTCGGGGGCGCCACGCCGGCGGCCGTGGAGAAGGACCTGCTTCTTGGTCTGCGTCGTCGAGGACGACTCTGCTGGTCGCCGCCGACGGCTGCAGGGTGGCCGCCACCACGGCGAAGATGACGGCGAATGCGAACCACATGCACTTGGACGACGTCGCCATCTTGGCTTGGGTTTTGTTCGCGTTGTTGGGGTAGGATTAACGACTCGCGGAGGGATTTATTTATAGGACGATGGCTGCTGTTGAGATATACAGAATCTAAACGGTATATGCAGCTGCAGCAGATCTAGTTAGAATTTAAAATTTTAGATTACAGATAGTTCCAACCACGTACGAGAAATTTATCTCAAGTTTAAGTTCTATACTACTCCGTATATATATATCCTGTCTATAGGCGCGCATATATCCAAAATTCCGAATATCTCGCCATCTTTTTGACTCAACAACCATACCACATATATACAAGTCCCACATGGATATGCATAAGTATCTTTTTGAAAAAAAATTCTTGCAAGTGAGGTGAAGATTACTCGACACGTACTCTACAGTAAGTTGAATAAGCAACAAAAATCTAGAGATGTTGACACACGTCCTTAACAAAAATCATTGCACCGAAATAATATATTTACTATCAACTATACTCTCTGTCCCTAAAAGCTTCAGCTCATAGAATCTGTGTTAGTTAAAAAATTTTAAGTTTGACCAACTTTATAGAAAACAACATCAATATCTATGATATAAAATGAGTATCTTATGAAAATATATTCTACGATAAATTTAATGGTACTAATTTGGTACTATAAATCTTAGTATTTTTCTCTAAAAATTTAGTTAATGTTTTAAAAGTTTTGATTTAGGATAACTCTAGAAGTTCAAGTTTTTAGGAACGGAGGGAGTAACCACTACCAACACCTAATGTCATAATCCGACATCCATGCATGTCTGGTGACCGAAAAACAAAATCCCAGAGCAAACGAACTCTAAAACAACCCAACTCCCTTTCTTTTCTTAACCAAATCGAATGTAGCAGCTACACCATGTAACATGGTCACACGTAAAATACTACTAGCTAGAAGTAATAGCAATTGCCAGTTTAACTAAGCAGGTGTGTTCAACAATAACAGCTTACAAGTAGCCTTTGCTAATTACACGGATACAAAAAGATAGAACATCCCACATTTAGCTAGCTGTTTAATGTAATCAGAAACCAGAAAAGTGCTTACTCCAATGCACCTAAATAATTTGTGAGTAGTGAACATTTGATTGAGGTTGTGCAAATGTGTGGATGGCATCATACGTAGTAACAAGCTCTGATGATCACAAGTTTGCCAACATTGTTTTGATATTCCTGATGACATCACCTGCCACTTCTTTCAATTTCCGCGATGTTTTTCTGATTCTGCTCATGGTAATTCATCGGGATGAAATTTTAGCCAAAATGGAATTGTTGATCCTGCTGAGAACTACAAGTTTGGTTTTGATCTTTGGCAGATAGATGACTCTTTGCCTGACGAAGATGATTTTTTCGTGGGGATCATAAAGGAGACCGAGTGTTGGCTTTGCCCAGAAACCACTCAAACACACACATGCCAGCGCTCTTGGCGAGAGGTAGAAGAAGCAAAATAGACACTATTTTCTAGCGACGAACACAGCGGCGACAAACTCACCTGTATTTTGGCTACATGTTTATTATACTTGGCAACTGGACTTAACAACTGATACGGAGGAGCATAGGAGGCTACATATAGGCCATGGAGCTACCATGATGTGGCACACACCACATGACATGGACACTCATGGTTTATCTCTAACACTGCGCCCAGTGGACAGACAAATAGCACGAAGGAATTGGAGTTTGATGTCTTCGGCAATGGAGGAGGCATAAACCTCCTCAGTCCTCATGTGCCCCTGTCAATTATGCCACCCCATGTCCCCATCAAGAACGTGGATGGAGGTTTGCCGCCCTGTCGAGGATGTGGATGAAGGTCATCGTTGGCTGCGAGAACATGACTCGACTCTGTTCACTTGTTTACAGAGTCATGGCTGAAAATACTATTCGCTGATTTATTGTAACAGAAAAACATTGTTGGCTGACAGAAAAAGTACGACTTTCATCCGTGGCGCCCACTTGTAGCTCCGGAATGGTCGGCGCGATAACTCCCTCTCCTTTAATGAGTCCATTAGTAAGCAGCCTAGCATTAGAAAGAGGGGATGGGAGACATGACTTTAGCTTTGGGTTAGGGCTGGACTCGGGGCTGGGTTCGACAGGCTGGACCCAAGCTAGCGTCATGCATCTAGACAGAAAAATATTAAGCAAATGTTTATTTAGTTTAATATACTACTTTGAGATGCATAGAACTTTTAGGAGGTACTAGTGCAGTTATCTAAGCATATAGTAAGACTCAGTTTTTGTCATAAACATAATCCATTAGGCATTTTTTTCTTTGGCTAAATACATCGCTGGAGAATTTGCCTAAACCACAATATTATATATATAGCATGAGTGTGTAACTAGGTGAGAGTTTTGGAAATACCGTAGGCTAGGTGAGAGTTTGGAAGTACCCGGTAGTCGATGTTAAAAAATAATGTGCACTTTCTAATAATCCTCTAATATGGTTTGTCCTCGTGCGGGATCACGTAACGGTCTGACGTACGGGGGTTTGTCACGTACCGGTTTGACGGTTTCCATCAATGTAATAACATGCACGTTGGGAAGATAAAATACTCAATCCATCCTAAATTGTAAGTCGTTTGACCACTTGTTTTATTCAAAATTTTGTATAAAATATCACTTTTTTTGTTGTGTATTGGTTTATTAATAAAAGTTCTTCAAGAATGACTTAAATTTGACTATATTTGCATAAATTTTTTGAATAAGACGAGTGGTCAAACTTGGGGTAAAAAAAGTCAAACGACTTACAATTTGAGATGGAGGGAGTATATAGCAGTAGTATCACGCATGTATGGATGACAGATCCAAAATAATATTATTATAGATACTTCTAACAAACTTATAGTTATGATAGGTACGCAACTACATCATAACTAAAACACACTGCTGCATGCGATGCGAACACTAGGAACAATGGTCGACGCCTAGAATCCTAAAACGCGTATCTAATTTGACTAGACCACTACTACTTGTGAAAAACTAGCCGTAATTAAGATGATGGGGATGGAGTAGCCGGTGGATCAGACGGTGATTCCGGTGACGTAGCGGCCGGCGTCGGCGGTGGATCAGATGGTGATTCCGGTGGTGGGGTAGTGGAGGGTGATTCTGGTGGTGGAGTTGAGGGTGGTGATTCTGGTGGCGTCCGTGGTGGGGTCGAGGGTGATTCTGGTGGTGGAGTCGATGGTGGTGATTCTGGTGGCGCCATCGCTGGTGTTGGAGGTGGAGTTGATTGTGATTCTGGTGGAGGAACCGAGGGTGATTCTGGTGGTGACGCCGCTGGTGGAGTCGATGGCGGTTCCGGTGGCGATGCTGCTGGTGGTTCAGGTGGTGATGTTGCTGGCGGGGTTGACGGTGGTTCCGGTGGTGATGATGCTGGCGGGGTCGACGGCGGTTCCGGTGGTGACGCTTCGGGCGGGGTCGACGGCGGTTCCGGTGGTGACGCTTCGGGCGGGGTCGACGGCGGTTCCGGTGGTGACGCTTCCGGCGGGGTCGACGGCGGTTCCGGTGGTGACGCTTCCGGCGGGGTCGATGGCGGTTCTGGTGGTGACGCTTCCGGTGGAGTCGATGGCGGCTCCGGTGGTGATGCTGCTGGCGGAGTCGATGGTGATGGGGTTGGCTCCGGCACCGATGGTGGAGTCGACGGCGGTTCCGGTGGTGAGGCTTCTGGCGGAGTCAATGGTTCCGGTGGTGGCGCTTCTGGTGGAGTTGATGGCGGTTCCGGTGGTGACGCTTCCGGTGGAGTCGATGGGGGCTCCGGTGGTGATGCTGCTGGCGGAGTCGATGGTGATGGGGTTGGCTCCGGCACCGGTGGTGGAGTCGACGGCGGTTCCGGTGGTGAGGCTTCTGGCGGAGTCAATGGTTCCGGTGGTGACGCTTCTGGCGGAGTCGATGGTGGTTCCGGTGGTGACGCTTCCGGTGGAGTCGATGGCGGCTCTGGTGGTGACGCTTCCGGCGGAGTCGATGGTGATGGGGTTGGCTCCGGCACCGGTGGTGGAGTCGACGGTGGAGGGTTCATCGGTGGCACAGGCCCCCCTGTTTAATTAAATTAAAGCGACACGTGTAGGTTTGTTTCAATCAATCAATCAATATAATAATAATACAGCCATATATAAAACTAAAAATTAAGGAAAATTGTTGCTTAATATATACTTATATGATCGACTCACTGATGCACTGGCGAAGCGTGGCACGTGGGAAGGGGACGGCGCAAAAGCGGGGGAGCTCCACCATGCGCCGCGGTATCATGGGCGCATGCAGGAGCTCGCTGATGTCGCCGTTGACGACGTGGCACAGGCATATGGGCGCGTCGGTGACGAGCGACCGGAGGCCGTTGCAGCAAGCGCTCGTAGGGGGCGCCGGCGGCACCCCGCCGGTGGTGAGGAAGCCCGCGCACGGCATCAGCCCCGACAGCGACGTGTAGCACTCGGCTGGCTGCGGCGGCGGCGGGGAAGGCGGCGTGCAGGGTGGCAGCCACGGGGGCCGTGGCCGGCCCGGGATGCAGGGGATCGGCGGGAGCGTCCGCCGTGAAGCTGCTGCTTCATCGGCGTTGGTGAAGGTGAAGGCGAAGGCAAGCAGGAGCAGAAAAACGCACAGGCGGCACGCCATGGCTAGCTTGGATATGGCGATTGGGTTTGATGGTACGGTACACTGTGAGGACTGGGAATCTATATATATATATAGACACATTTATATAGATCAGGGTGGGTTTGAGATAGAGATGATATGATGATAGTTCCTAACATCTAGGCTTGAAAGACCGCATGCGCTACGAACGAGTATGACGGGGATCTAGTGCCTCCCGTAATCTCCTAGCCTCAAACGCCGCTCGCGTCAGTTCCACCGCGAGTCACGTAGCTCTCGGCTCCGAAGTTGGCATGCATGGACTCTAAACTAGTCACGCCGCCGCCCGATCAATTAGCTCTCTGGTGTATATCAAGTTCAAAAAAAAAAATCTTCGGTTCATATATACATATATACATAGTGTCTGCATGCATGTGGTCGTTTGGACCATCGCTTGTAAGTTGTAATAAGTACATTAAAATATGGGGAAAAAAGAATAATGAGTTTGTATGTATGAAATTTTTTTCATACATGATTTATAGGTTTGGACCATCGTTTTCGTCTATATTCACTATTGCTAAAATCATTTTCGGAGGAGGTTGTTTTTTATTTATGGAGATGGACACGGCGTCCTCCAACAAAACGTCTTCGTTAATTAATTAGGCTTTTCCGAGACATCCCGTGGCCGCCGTAAAACGTTCGTCCCTATGAACTCGCGACCTAACATTCAGCACTAACTCGTCTCTAAACACTGTACTGCGCACACGCACATTTGGATATATATATATATATATATATAAATACTATTGTTTTATATCCACATTTTATAATCTTATATTAGATATTTTTTGCTACTAAATGAACTCAATTTCTAGAGTTCATAGGGACCACATGTGCTAAGTCAAACTTTTTAAACTTTGACCAATTTTTAGAAAAAAAATGCTATAATTTATAATACCAAATTAGTATCATTAGATTTATCATAGAATATATTTTCATAAGATACGTATTTTATGTCATAGATGTTATTACTCTTTTCTATAAAGTTAGTCAAACTTTAAAAAGTTTGACTGACATGGATTCTAAGAATTAATTCTTTTATGGATGGAGGGAGTATTGTTTAGGTTATCCAACAATGGTTGTGCATCATTGAATTTTAAGTACCTCTTGTGCTCATGCCCCATTTCATTATTGATATCCATCTTTGTGAATGGAACTTTGTAAGATCCTCCATAAAACACTTTCATAAACTCATACACCTAGGGTGGATTCATTGTGGCTTCTCTTATCCGATCAATTGTGTCTGTCTGCTTCTATAATATGACGCTAAGATTTCAGGTTGTGAAACTTATTTGGACTAGACTAGCCAGATATTGATTGCGATCAAGTATAATCTTCTGCACTTTCCAAATCTCCAACCTCTTTGTTGACACTAAACTGAACACAAGCATCGCAACTTGTCCTTGTAATATCCCTATGTGATGACTCATTATCTCGATGTTCTTGATTACTACAAACTACATGTTTCTCATATACTCCCTCCATATCCACAAAGAAAGTTATTCTGGACAAAGTTTTGGTTAAACATTGGGAATATAAATCATGAATAACTTTTAAATTGTTGAATTTGAAAAAATGAAAACCATATGAATAGATGTGTATTGAAAAATAATTTTTTAAAAGTATACATATACCACTTTTTAATAAATATTTTTATAAAAAATAAGAAGTCAAAGTTAGACTTTGGAGACTGTGGCGTTGTCCTAAACGACTTTTTTTATAAGTATGAAGGGAGTATAATTTTATTTGCTCGATGCTTTGTATTGCTCTTTGTAATACTTTAAATACACCGGTTTTGGCCTAATACAACAGTAAAATAAGTGGGCTCATCACTCATCCAAATAGTATTTTTCTAGATCGAGTTGTAAAAATTTATGGGCCTGTAATTTACGATGATTTCGAGTCCAAAACCGGACTTCCAAATTACAGGCGCTTATTGTTTAGGGACACGGAATTCGTTGACCGAAGCGCCGTCGTCTGGTCTGGTAGGAACGCAACGCCCGGAGGTACTCGTCCTCTCCAAAATCCGGCCACATGACGTCAGAGAAGAAGAGCTCCGAGAACGCGGACTGCCACAGCAGGAAGTTGCTCAGCCTCAGCTCGCCGCTGGTCCTGATGACGAGGTCGGGGTCGGGGCAGGAGAGCTCGCCGCCGGCGGCGACGCTGGTCCCCAGCTTCCCGGCGATGAGCGCCTCGTCGATGTCCTCGGGCCTCAGCAGGTCGCGCTGCACCTCCGCGGCGAGCTCTCGGCACGCCCGCAGGATGTCCCGCCGCCCGCTGTAGCCGATCGCCAGCATCAGGACCATCTCCGAGTTGCCCCGCGTGGCCTCGTGGGCTTCCCTCGCCGCGCGCAGCAGCGACGCTGGCCGCCCCGGCGAGTCGCCGATGAGGTGCAGCCGGATTCCCTCCCTGCAGAACTCGTCGACGTTGTCACGGATGAACCCCTTGTACAGCTTCATGAAGAAGTCGATCTCCTCCTGCGAATGGAATTCCGAGAACCACCGCGTCAGGCTCCTCCTATACGTTACAGAAAAGTGAAGTGGCCTGCTGATGGACGGCGTAGCTAGGCGACAGCCATGGATGATGCATTGCATGCCTTGGGGCGGGTCATGTTCTCGTGGGAGCAGGCGAAGACGGTGAGGGCGCGGATGCCCCACGCTCGCGACAGCCGCACCGTGCGCTCCACCGTGCGCCGCCCCACCGCGTGGCCCTCCGACACCGACAGCCCCCGGGCGCGCGCCCATCGCGCGTGCCCGTCGATCACCAGCCCGACGTGCCGCGGCAGCGACTCCGCCCGCACCCCGCTGCGGAGGAGCCGCTGGAGCGGCGGCGCCTCGGGATCGGGCGTCGTGGCCGGGGCGGTGCGCGTGCCCGTGGTCGCCGCGGCCGACGACAGAGCGAGTGGAGACGGCCGGATAATGCGAGCGCAGCGCGAGATGGCGGGTGATGGAGCCGGACGACGATGCCAAGCGACGACGGCGCCGGCAGATGGAGAGTAGTGTTGCGCGTTCATCATCATCCTATTCCTACCTGTGGAGAATCTGGTTATAAGTCGTGACTAATCTCTTGCTCACTCTCGAAGAATGCTCGCCTCCTTCCCTTCAAAAAAAAAAGAATGCTCGCCTCCACAGTGAAGACCGGGGTTTTCCTATGGCAATATATATATATATACTCTCTACGTTTTATAATATAGCGCATTATGTCATTTGAAAGTTGTACTGAAATATAAGCGATTCTAGAGATTAAAAACAGCTTTAACTACATTAAATACTTTCATTTATCAATCAATTACCATTGATTATATTGATGATTGTGTCTTATTATTAGAAAATAAAGGTATGTATATCCATCTTTTGTGTTCTCTCTTAATATAAAATTTTTAGAATGCACCATATTATAAGATAGATCGAGGGAGTACACTTGAAACACAACATGTATGTCACAGAAAAAGGCACATTCTTATTTAGGATAGCCGACTAGTAAATGGAACTAAAAATCACTTTTACGGAATCAATGGTACGTACACATATATGCATGCCTTACTTGAGGGAGTAATTTTGACTTTTAACTATAACAAATAACTCTCTAGAGGAAGGGAATAGTGATATATTTCTTTTACAGTTTTTCTTCTTAATGTTAAGTATGAACTAAATAAACCTTGGTGATAAAGATACTGAAGCGTTTGGAGAGTCGTTCTCACCAACAAAATGCTGCAAAGTCCAACCATGCATGGTATCTTGTGGGTTAGAGAAACAAACAACATATGCCATAGGTACGGTGTGCCTCACAGCCTGAGTATTGCTATTGCAGCAATTACGTTGGTCCTTAGTGTTCTCATTAAGTGTCATACATATATATGCATGTCGCTGCAAGGTGCCTTGTTGCTCATGTGGTCCGCGAGCCAGTGTAAGTTCTTTAGTGTCCTCAAACGGGAGAGAAAGGGACATTTTATCAGCAACTAAGCATGGGCATGGTTGACCCTTTGCATCATATCAGCATCCATGCATTGTGTGAGAAAATATCCGACTATAATCCTACTACTAGAGTACTACTAGTAGGGGCAAAGCTGAAGCAAAAAGAGAGGTCGTGTGAGAACGAGAAAACGAGAGCATGCGTCAGCTGCTTAGACGTCACGCCCTTGTGGCTGCTTTAGACGTCAGTACGTCACGCACTTGGTCGCATCCGTCGTCCGTGTGAAAGGCATGAAACATGTGTCAGCTCTCTGTGGTCGTCTAACCACAATGGACAATTTTCTGTCAATTCGATGTGCATGGCAATACTTGATCGTGAGTTGTGATCTTCCATGGCATAATTGCTTTGATTGGAAGTCGAAACTGAAGCTCCAGTTAGCTTTACCAACATGTTCGAATCATGGATAACAGAAATAGGGAAGAAGAGCTTAAACATCAAATTTGGATTGGTGCAAGCGTGTCGAAATGATGTGGTTTACTGGTTTGGTACGTGGCCAAAGTACACTGTGTGTATGTGTGTCGCATGTTGGAGACGGCAACTAGGGACAGATTTGGTAAGAAAGGCGAGAGGCTTAGCAATGGATTGTGTCATTGACAGACAGCATATGCAATGGATTGTTAAGCCTGTATTTGTCAGAGGTTGTGGTAATTGGCATATGTTGTAGACGAATTATACATCATTAGCATTAAAAAAATCTTCCTCGGAGTGCCATGATAGATTGGTTGAAATAAAATGAAAGCTTAGAAAATGGATAGTTATCTTCGCCTTTTTAGTTGAGCACACAATTTTAGAAGCCTTACGTGCGCCCTTCTAATTTTTTCACATTATTATCATTATCAGTAAACACAGCTGTCATGTTCAATTGCCCTTGCCCTTCAAAATTTCTCTCATGTGCTTATCAGTAAGCTCACATTTGTAATATAGGGTTACTGATTCGCGAAACATGCCCAAAATGAAGAGACTCGCAATCCATGGAGACAACCAATATTCCATCACTTGACATGAATAAACAGTGGTTAGAACTTAGAAGTAGTTCAATCCACCTTTCATTTATGTATACAGCAAACGAAGGAGAACCACAACAGTATTGCAAAAATACAGGACCGCTTGTGTACAATATTATGTGTCTGTGTTCCAGTAAGAAAATGGAACTATAATTTGATGATATTGGCACCAAGTCCAGTTCCACAATTTGCAATTAGTATCTCCAGAAAGTTACAGAACTCAGATCAATCCATCCCTTCCAACTTGATACAAGATGCAATTTTCAGGAAAATCATAAGATGGTATCATCCTGATAATTAAACTAACCACCATGCAAAGTGGAGATGAAAACCACAACATCCTTCTCTTCCAACTCTGCATCAAGACCACCACACAGCTCCCAATCACAGTCATTTACAAGGACAAGAACCCCAGGCCTCCTGCATGCATGAAGCGAAGAAAAACCATGAAAACTAATCATCTGGTTGAACCTGAACTCTGAAAAGAAGAAACTAACTGAATATCTATCTCATTACATTTTCAAGTATATACTGCACCAAAAGCATACACATGTCTGCATGACCAATAAAAAGTTACCTATATGTTTCTACAACTTCATTGGCAAGAAAAAAAGTTAAAAAAAAGGCAAGAAGGCATCATGTTTCATGGCAGTTCGCTTTTGCTTGCAATGGAAAACGGATTATCAGATGACATAGATGCAGTGTTCACTACAACTAGCATGATGTCTTCATAGGCTAGTCAGTGCCTCAGCAAGTTATAGTAAACAAGTTCAGCGGCTAAACATAGAGCTAGGTAACTTGGTCACAAACAGACAGTCTAGATATTGCGGCTGGAAACTTACTGGACATGCTTAGGGCTGCCCTTCTGTAAATAGCCACCCGACCCAAGTGACGTAGCTCCTAGTCTTCTGCCTGCAGCACTGTGCTGCTAATGGCCATCAAATTTCCTTTGTGCTGGCTTGTGCCTTTGTACCCACTCTGTTGCCCTCTACTATGCTAATGGCTACTGCTACCACTAGGCATGCTCTGAAGTCTGAATGAACAGATGCTTATTGCTTGCTTGGGCTTGGGCCTGAGCTCCCAATTGAATAACTGGCTGTGATAGGCAGGTAGAATCACACCTTTGTGGGTTGTGGCTAGAAACAACTTTTGGTACTGCGACTGCAAATTGTTTGATGCATTTGTGCCTTTACAAGCTATGCGTCAAATCTCACTTTTGAAAAGTATGGATTTACCTGTTTGCACATTTGCAGCTATAATTAAAAAAGAAGATCTAGTCATCATCTTGACTGCCTAGACACTAATCGTAGGGTGAATGTTTGTCTAGCTCTACTATCAAGCATCTAGATGGCCGTAAATGCTAGTTTTCAAATTAATTCAATAAGTTTGATCAGCATTTCCTTCTTTTCCTTGAATACATCAGAGACCATGCATATTTATTTTAGAGAAGGAACATGTTGATAAATTACATCACAAGACACATGAATGTACTCTCTTAGGGGCACAAAAAATGCCACTCTTAGAGATACTACTCTCAAAATAAGCAATAAGAAAGAAACAATAACAGATAGTAAAGCCTACCTAGCTCAGGGCTGAAAGGCTCCCAGATATTTTGCACCACCTGCAGCCCATGAGAAGAGATCTTTTTTGGTTTTGTAAATGGTTTGTCCTTTCGAGCTCTAATTCAGTAATTCCTGAGCCTAATACCCCTCGCTAGGCATTAGTAAATGCCTCCAGAATTCAGATTAACCACAGCACAATTACTCCTAGTTGTTGTTGATTTTTTTTTGTCAAATTAAACCACAGGGGAGTTCGAAATAATTTGGATTTACCAAAACTAGCAGTCAGTTGCAGTCTACAGGCCACAGTCAAATGGCACTAGGAACTCAGTATCAATCCACACTAGTTAGCCATCAGAAAACTGCCATTCGTCATAAGAGCTCGGCGCACCATCTCTCTTATCCCACTGCCCATTGGATATCACATCATACTGCCTAATCAAGCAAATGAAGAGAGAGAGGGGGGAGCAAAAAAAAAAGCACATACACGGAATCGCCCTTGACGAACATCTCCGGGCGCTCCTTGATCAGATTGTCCTTGACCCAAGAAAGCAGCGACTTCATCGTGACCTTGTCTTGGCCCTCCTTGGGCGTGGTGACCTTGCCTTGGCCGTCCTTGGACGTGGTGATCTCCACCTTGTGCACCTTGGTGGAGTTCTCTAGGAGCAGCTCCAGCCCGCCCCTGCAACCTCATATTCGTCAGGGACCGCGGGAGCGCAGCGCTACGCACAAAGGCGAGAGGAATCCAGTGGGGAAAGTGACAGGTCCAGGGAGAAGGATTACCCGAACTCGAGAGTGAGATGCATCGCCAGAGGCCCCCGAGGGCTGGGAACTCGTTCCTGGGTTTAGGGTTCCTTAGCCTTCGACGACGGGGACGGAGGGAGCGTGGCGAGAGAGAGGAGAGGAGAGGAGAGGAGAGGAGAGGAGGGCGCCGGCGCTGCGGGAGAAGAGGTGGAGGCGGCCCGGGACCGCAGGAGACGGCGAGGCGAGTACCGGCGGCGCTGCGAGGCGAGACCGGCTCACCGCCTGTTTGCTTGGTCCAATTTGGGCCGCTCCATGTGGCCTGGTTTGGGCCGTGGTCTGTGCCGGCATACGCACGAAGCCTTGGAAGGCAAGCTGGAACCATGGTTGAAATCGAATGGGCTTGGAGACCAGGTGCTAGAGCTTCGAATCCCCTGTGCAGGTGCAGCCCATCATCGGAACACGTCCGCCAACCGCCAGCGCCTCGCCGCCTCCGTCCGCTCCTCTCGCGCTTTTCTTCTCTACTACTACAAAATATATATAACAGAAACGTGTGCCAAAACCCAAAAAAAAAAAAGGACGTAACAGAACTTCGTGCGCGCGAGGGCCGTTGCGCCAATGGCGAGGCATCACCGTGGCAGATGGTGCCGCGGCGGCCGCCAAGCCAACCCGTGGGGCTCCGGCGGCAGCGGGCGAGACGAGGTGGACTCGAGCGTCGCTGAAGCGGGAAACCGCAACGGGCACGACGACCACTCGCGCGTCGCCCAGAGCCAGCCCGCCGATGAGAGCCAAGCCGCGCCATCCCTCGCGGAGGAGCCCGCCGCGCTGCTGCGGAAGGAGTTCGAGGCGATCGGCATCCACGTCTTCCGCCGCGGCGAGCCGGTGTTCCCGCCGGGCCCAGGGTACGGCGGCGCCGCGGGGACGCCGTGCGTCGGCAGGGCCAACCGCTTCCTCGGCCGCCTTGTCGACGAAGGCCTGCACCAGTACAACGTAAGTGCCCTCATCCAACTTCGTTGTTGGCTTTGAATTGATATGATGATCTGACCTAGCGCCATTGCCGTGGGTTCCCGTGTTTGTGGTGGTTCGTTTCGTTGTAGGTGACCATTTCGCCGGAGCCGACGACCAAGCGCGCGTACAGGGAGGTCATGACGAAGTTGGTGTCCGAGAACCAGCACACGGAGTTCGGCGGCCGCTTCCCCGCGTACGACGGCCGTGACTCGCTCTTCACCGCGGGCGCGCTGCCGTTCGGCACCAAGGAGTTGGAGGTCACCCTCTCTGCAGGCTGCGACAAGTATGTAAACTCTGCTTCTCCCTTGTTGGCCGCTGCGGAGATCCGAATATGTGATACAATTGCTCGACGAATTGTGCAGGATGCAGATGGACAAGGTGGCGATCAATCATGCCCCAGCGATCAGCCTGCTGCAGCTGAGGATGCTGTTGGCGGGCTACCCCACTGACATCCCCACGCAGGCGCCGCAGGTCCTCGAGACCGTGCTGGGTGACGTCCTCTTCAACGAACGCGATGACATAGAGTAATTGACGAAACATTCACCGTCTCTGAGTATCTCACTGTGTTATTTATGATTTGGGATGATAAATGTTCTTCGTCTGGGCTGTGAACAGACGCATCCCGATTGGCCCCAATGATCGTACACTGGGTGTTGAGGCATGGAACGGGCTATACCAGAGCATCAGGTCAACACGGGTCAGCTTGTCTCTGATTGCAGGTTAGATATCTGTTCAATTCTAAATGCAGGTTTTCCGTTTTCCTTTTAAGTTATGTATACAGTATGGCATAGGATGTTTGGATGGCAGAACTAGCCAGATAGGGGAAATTTGGATATAATATGTACTTGTGTAACTTCATTTATGTGGTCGGAGGAAACCGTATCTATTTCAGATCATTTAGACGCTATGGTTTCGTGTGATTGCTTTAAAGAAATTTCGGTTGCACTATATTGCAGTTCAGAGCTTGTGTCTTCGTCACATTTGTAACATGCTGTAATTTTCCATTGTAGACGTGTATTCATCAATTTTGGTTCAACCCCTGCTGCTGATTGACTTCGTTCAGAAGATCCTAAAAATAGATGTGGATAGGAACTTGACTGAACCTGAGTATGATAAGGTATCCATGTTTTCTCCTGCATTGATACAAAATGCAATGTGCAAAAGAACTTCAGATGTATGATGCTGTTTTCTGAATTTCAGCTTTTGAAGGCCCTCAGGGATGTGCAGATTGAAGTCACACACCGACATAATAAACACCATAAGTACAGAATTGTTGGCTTGTCAGTGAAGCCTACTATAGATTTGAGGTAGGATTGCTCTCCTTTGCATTTATGTTCAACTTAGCCACTCTATTTCAGAATTATATGGTGCCATCATATTCTGCAATCAGCACTTTTAATCAAATGCTTCTTGGATCCTTAAAATATCAGTTCTGAATCACCAAGTGGAGCCACAAAGACTGTCACTGATCACTTCAGAGAAAGATACATCCTAGAACTGAAATACAAATCTCTCCCATGCATCAATGTTGGCAGCGAGCAGAAGCCAATTTATCTTCCTATAGAGGTTGGTAATTATGGACTTCTCAACTTTAACATGATGTTTTATGCATCTATATTCCTTACCCTCCCATATATTCTGCTGCTATTTCTGAATGTCAATTTGAATGTCAAATTGAATTTCAGGTTTGCAAGATAGTTCCCAGGCAGTGTTACCAGAAAAACTTGGAATGCAGTCAGGTTTCTACTCTAAAGAAGTCAGCCTCCATCCAGCCTGAACCGGAACAGTCCTGTCATCAGGTTCATGATCTCGCTGCACTTTGTGTAATACTGTGTCAGCTGTAAACTTATAAAAATATCCTTAAGTTTTCTCTAACCTAACTTCCACTTGTCTTAGGTTGTTGACCGCAAACACACAAAATGTGCTAATGAATTTGGCATAGAATTCGATGACAATCTTACAACAGTTGATGCTAGAGTTCTGCTGCCTCCAAATGTACTCCTACTTCCATGAGTTCTGATGTATTAGTTTTATGTCTAATGCAGTTTGTGATTGCCTTATGTGCTCTCCTTTTGTTGTTGTTGTTGTTGTTGTTGTAGCTTAAGTATCATGATTCTGGATCTCTGAAAGCGTGGTATCCAATGAATGGGCACTGGAATATGAAAGACAAGGTATTTCATGAGCTGCTAAACCAATCTTAAAGTTAGAGGTTCAATGAAGAGGTCCATTTTAAGAACCTTTTCCTGTACTGTCATACTGTCGTTTACTTTCTCTTATGTTCTTATGTTCTTTAATTTTCCATGAATTTTGATTGTACATATATTTCTTCTTAATCTATAACCATTGTTTGCATATTTTATTTGGATTTTTTGCAGAAAGTAATAAATGGTGCCAAAATCAGCAACTGGGCATGTGTTAACTTTTGTGAGGTTTTATCCAAGAAAGCTATTGAGGAATTTTGCTTTAAGCTGGCTGAAATGTCTCGCATTATTGGAGCGGTAATATGCATTTTCACCATCCTTTTCAACGTCTCTAGGTCCAAATTGTATTGTCTACCATTTTTCACTTTAATTTCAGGACTTTGCTAATTTGAAGCTCCCAATATTCACTGCACGTTCAGATGAAGTTGAACATGATATTTGTATATATGGCTACCCAATTGAAATCCAGGCTCTCTTTTTCATGGCTATGAGATGTGCCTTAAGCTGGCTTGACTTCGGAACAAATAATGATATATATTGCACATTTGACTTCATGGCCATCCACGGTGGATACTTCATTGGCAATGTTGGCCCTGCCATGGATTTCCTCTGGTTTTTCTTAGGCATTTTTGTTGCAACTCTGTCATCATTAGCCACCGGAGAGCAAGCCAAGGCAATAATGGATATTGTGGAGGAGTGCTGGCAACGACCCATTGGGGAGATGCCACTCAAGATCTGTTACCCTGCAATGGAAAACCAGATAATCACTGGGTGCGGCCCCAAGAACACTAGGTGGAGCTACGACAACAAAGGATCATGGCCAGGTGAGAGTAATTTGGAAACTTGATATGAAGCATTGCATTATGTTATTATAAACACCTTGACAATTATCTGCTGTTTGTTTTGCATTTTGTGGTTTAGCGAGTAAGTAGTTACATTTTAAAATCGAGTAATAAACAGATGAGATTGACCACTCATTGAACTGAACTTTATTTGTGTTTGAGAAATTGGTAACACTACGAACATGGTTAGTATGAAACTCTTTGGGTTTATAAAATCTATAAAACCCCAGTAGAAGGATCAATGTGTTCGCTGCATGCGATTGCAGATGCTGCTCGGGAAGCGCTGAGGAGGTCAATTGTTTACTTGAGAGGCCAGCCAATGGGGACTGTTGCTGCAATCGACAAATCTCAGGGGGCAGAACTCAGTGATGCTAAGGTGACCTTTTGTTTGTTTCGAGTTAAAGCATTGGTACTGCTGTCAGTTTTAAAGATTTCTTGCCATTTTTATATGCTTCGCCTTGTTATTTTTATATGACTGCTTATTTTGCATCCATTGTTATAAGTGTTGTCCTAATCCTAATGGAGAGTATTATTTCATTATTTATGATTGACAACAAATCATAGTCTTGCGCAAAAAGTTTCTGGTGCTGATTAGTTAATAAATGGCTTTTATTGCAGCTAGGACTAGGACCCCACGGTTTTTCTCCAAAACAACTTATGGATATTGTTCGAAAGATGAGTGTTAGCAATAAAGTCACTATCTGCTTGGATAAATCTGAAGATGGATCTGATGATATGTTCTTAAAAAGTTTTCAAGCTGCGATCGGAGCTGCTCGGTTATGGTGTTTGAAATATAGCCTGCACTATGATTTTTCGCATATTTATGGAGCCACGGTCTTTTATTTTACAACTCCACCAGGGGGGACCTTCTATATAACACTGGAATTCGAGGGAAGATCTATCACACTACTATTGGCCGGAAGGGATCTGTACATAAAAGGCTGGAGGGATGAGTCGCATGGATCTTTTGAAATAAGAATGGAAGAATGCGCAGCTTATATGCTCGGGGAAGTCAAAGTGATGAATATCGAGAAGAATTATTCATTCCTGTCCACGAGTGGCCGAGTAGGTGGAACAAGGATAGGCCCTGAGGCACTTCGTGAAGCGTTTAATATTCTGTTTAAGTATAAAGGAGAGAGGTGCCCAGAGGTCAGACGAGCAATTGGTGTGTTTGCCGTCAACTTTCCAGAGGCTATTAGGATTCAAAAGGTATATAAGACTGTCGTCAGGTCATTTCTGAACTCTGAACAGCAAGTACTCGATCCCATTCCCGAAGCATCTGATGAACAGACACAACCGGATCCTGAAGATACAAACACGCTGTGGATTGAAAACTATGGTCACTATAGTCACCAGGCAATGTTGGATGCAAATGCCCGTGACTCTGAAACAAATCCACCGGGAATTTCCAATCGAGATGGTGCCAATGTAGAATCAGCTACTGAGATATTCAGAGAGATCCGGGTCGGCTTACGTGATGCTTGTCCAAAAGCTAAAAATGAGTTAAAACCTCAGAAAATTGAAGATCCTGACGACGAAATAAATCAATCTCGTATTCCTAAGCCCAAGCCTATAACCAGAAAGAAAAGAAGAAGAAAGGGAAAAGTTCCAGACTTAGAGGAAGGTGATGGACAATCAGCTGAATCGGTTGCTTTGTTCCTCTTGGAAGATTGGCTTCCAGAAGACGACGATATTGACGATGATGAGACTAGAAAGCAAAAAGGTTCAGACTTAGAGGGAGGAGACGGAGAATCAGAAGATGATGAGATTGCCGATGATAAGCAAGCGAGCAAAGCTAAAGAAGTTGAAGGGGTTAACTTTTCTGTTGCCAAGTTTTTGGAGAGAAGGATGGAAGAAAAAATTCAGACAATGAGGATAAGTGAGTGGTTGTCGAAGAAGCTACAAAAGACAGAAAACTTTCATCAAATCAGTCAGTTCAATGCTGAGAAGGCTACAGTAAAGAAGTTTATCCCCCCAAAGCCACATACTAGCATGTTGCAGCGGAATACACTAGGTTTGGGGCAGCGGTTAATGCATAGAGTAAGTAGGTGCCTTCGGTTCCTGTGACAGTGGCAAATGCCTTCGGTTCCAGAGACAATGGCAGTGAATTGTCTGCATTAGGGCCTAGCTTAGAAGTGCTGTTTATATCGATTGCTCCTACTTTCGGAAGTCATTAAGCTAGACCCTATGTGTTTGTAACTGTGTGACACGTCTCCTGCATGCTCGAGACGGCCTCCTCTTGTAAATACTTCCCTCTTGATGCAGTGTGTGCCTCCAGGAATTAAGTTCTAGTCTTGTGTGCCTCAAGAATTAAGTTCTAGTACTAGTCTTTGAACTTTAAAGATAGGGATGGTTCGATCATGGATCGAACCGGTGCCGGTCCAGATCCAGCGATACGCTGGAGCGGTTTAAGTTGCTTGCTTGCTCAGGCTGCCCCGGTGGACACTGTGGTTCGACCCAGCAATTCATTTAAGCCCGCCCAGGCTGCCCCGATGAGGTCAGGAGAAAGAAGGCTGAGGAAGGACTAGGAGAAAGAGGGAAGCAAAACGTGCCGTGCATCTAATGCACGCACGGTCAGATTGAGATGAAATCAATATTTTAGAGAATACCCCCATATACCAAGACCAAGGGCAGTATTTTGATCGTAGTAATCAATCCATCGAGCGTACACTACAACTAAAAGGGAGATGAGAAACAAAGTGTGAATCAACTGCATGCACCAGCCACAGCCTTTGAACCGAACATGTAAGTAAACAGTAGACAGTTACACTCACAATAGTCATATTATTACAACCCAAAGTCGCCACACCTAAAACTTAATGTTTGCCTTAGCTGCCACAACCTTACAACTCTACATTGCTAATCTCTATTGGCCTCTCATAACAGAGGCGACATTTTGATGATCTTAACCTGAAGCTGAGTGGTCAACTTTCCTCAAACAGCATCTACCGAGGGCGGCATAGTCGACCAAGTCACTTTTACTGAAAACAATGCAGGACCAGTCTTTATCTCTTGACTAACATACCCATATTCATTCGCTATGAAGGAACAGAGATGCTCAGCAGATATGAATGACTCTGAGCCTACCTTCAACTTCAAATCCAAATTAGTATCAATCCTTACAGCAACCACAGATCTCTTCAAGTTCTGTGGCTTGCCAATGACACCATCAAAGAGCTGGGTTTCTTCACGCAACCCACTGGTAAAACAACCGACACACAAATAGAAATTGCTATACACTTCAGATATGAGAACCTCTATGGTTGCCTCAACTGCAAAGTTCAGGCGTGATACAGTCATGTCGATTATGCCACATTCGCCACTGATTCGCGCTATGAATACATGGCAATCCTCAGTGTCTTTGTCGTCTAAAATGGTTACACCATCTATCAATTGTACATCATCTTTTTCTTGTTTTCCTGTCTTGATCCTTACGTCATATTCAACTATACTAGTGTCAACCAATTCCATCCCTCGCTTAGGGCCACCCATTTTGATGAGAGAACCCTACAAAATCATTATTATTTAGTAGCTCTTCCAATAAAAGTAAAAAATAGCTGGAGCTAAATTCTTCCCGAATGATGTTTCACTTGTACTTAAAATAGATATGTTGCAATTGATGACCATGATCATTATTAATTTGATTTTATTTTAAGTTTTAATTAAATATAAGCCTATGTCAAATGAATAAAGAAATAAATGAATTTTGTAGTGATGGGATTATTCATGCTATTCACCTTCACATGCCTATAAACAAAAGGAAATCAATTTTGTGTGGTGTACCTAATATTCGGTTTTATTTAGCACAGGTGATACTACTAAGTTTCATAACTTGGATCTGTTTACACAGTAAAACCATTTCACAATCTAATTATATTAGTGGCTTATACAACCCAATTAATTATTTTGCTACTTTTAGACAGACTATGTACATGTGAACTATATAAGACAATAAAAATATATGGCCCAATAACCATATCCTATTTCTAGTTATTACAGAAAATCAAGAGTGCAAACTGAGTCATCTATTAAATGGTCGAAAAGCAAAGTTAATGCAACAATCTTTTTTGAAACCCTATCCTATAATTTAGTAATGTAAAAGAGATTAAGTTGCTGTTGCATGTTCTGTTATATGCATGTGGCATGTTTGGTCTTAATATCCTGAAACGAACAAAGTAATTTGAAATAATTGCAGATAATTATTGATGCGCACCTGCTCCACAATGATGGGATCATCCCTACTAAAGTTGATGACATAATTAAGCAATGGATCCAAAGCATCCCTCACTGCTATATATCCATACAACTCTACCAAGCCCTCAACATGAATTTTAGCCAATTCTATTGAGAAAATTTGCAACATTGTACGAGGTCCATGGATTATGGTACGTGAAGGATCTGATAAACTCATTGGCTCCAACCGAGCTTCATCATAAAAAAAAAAATATGAGTTATAACCAGAAAAGGTAAACATACAGTTTGACAATTCCATGGCACAATTGGATGTTTTCCTTTCCATCAAAGTAGAAACTTTATGTGTTCTTTTTACTAGGGTTTCATTCGAAAAGTTCTGTTAGCAAAACACAAGAAGAGAATAACCAGGCTGACCCAGCTGGACTCTAGTAGACTTCCAACCCAAACCCTAACCCCTAATTTGGAGAAATAAAAAAAAAGTCAAAGAGAGGGTATTAAAAAAAAATAGGATTAGAGGAATAGAGAAATACCCAATTATCAAATAGCTCTCCCATATCTAATCATCTCAAAAAGGATAACTTCATCTTTACTCACCCCTAAACCCCTAAACTATTGTTGGATTCAGGATTCACTCTACCCCAACAACTACTGAAACTGTTAAAGTGTTAATTGAATTTGTCCTTTTGTTTCTCCTTGTCCAAATCTTTTTATAAGCTTATTTCATCTAGCACATAACAACTTACGCTATGTTACAATTTTCATACTTATTTGCATAGGTTGGGAGGCCCCGAAGTTGTTTAACACTAATAGGAGTAACAAGCTGCCATGATGCCATCCATAACCTCAGAAAATTTCAACGCAGAACATGACTTCATCAAAATTGGGAGGAAGCAAGTGATTTAAAAATGTGAACCAAGAGGTAGTTTCAGGAGTTAACTTGACAACTAAAAAAACTTTATGGGAGATATAAAACCTAATGAATCACAACCTGAAGCATGTTGTCTGTGAGCGAGGTGGGACCAGGGGGCAAGAAACATCTTAAACGGTGAGCCGAAGCCAAAGGCAACAACCATTAATCGGGGAGCCAAAGCCAAAGGCAACAAGCAATGGTGCAAGCTACAATATGGTTAGGGTGTGACAGATGTCTCCTACTTTTGCAAACATGTACCAACTACCAATGCAATCCCTAAGTAACATTTAACAAGATTTTGTTTTATCGGTGCCAAAGAATGAGCATTCAATTAGTAAAAGTAAACAAAATAAAGAAAAACTAGACAAGATTTTTAATAGAGAATATATGAGTTAACACTGTCTGGGAAATGAACTAAAAAAACAAATAAATATAGGAACAGAGATATTTATCCCTTACTCTCACGACGGTCTGATAAATGGAATCTTTCCTTCCATCTCTCTGTGCCCCTGTATATGGAACCATCTCGGTGCCTACTCCTTGGAAGACCCCTTAGAGGGTATACAGGGTGACGAGGTCTCTGTGCTGCCCTGTCGTCTTGTATTGGTTTATCCAACCTGTCGCCTTTTACTCTAGTGCTGATGGGCATGTTCTGATATCCATGTGGACATCTAATGCAAAAGCGTGTGGAAAACCAAGCCAGCATCAGACACAAATAATATGGTATCATCCGGAAATCAGTAAAATCGCAATGTAACATATCTAAGCCTGAAATCGATTTCTTGAGTTCTTTTTGCCTTTTTCTCTATTTTAGGATTTATAAAAACATGGGATCAACAAAAAGATTTCCCCCCTGATAATCTTTCCCTAATACTTAATCATGAAAATTTCACTCCACCCTCAAAAATCTGTCCGTCTCTGTCTGCTTCCGTCCGCCTCCGTACAGAACACAGGTTGAAGAGAAAAGAAAATAAAAAGTTTTCTAAGGTTCCCAATGCAAAATCTTCTGTACACATCAAATAAGAAAAATACAGGGGCCTAGGCGCAAACCCTCCACTGTGTCTGCCTCCCTCCGGAAGGGGTGAAAGAGAAATAAAATAAAAAAAATTCTAGGGTTCACAATGCAAAATTTTCTATACACATCAAATAAGAAAAGTATAGGAGCCCAGGTGCAAAGTGTTTGTCCTATTAGTTTACTTTTCTTTTATTCTTTAAATAGGTTAAAAATTAATAAATGCATAGTAAATTATAAGGCCCTGTTTAGTTCCCCACCAAAAATTTTTTCATCCATCCTATCGAATCTTTGGACACATGTATGGAACAATAAATGTAGATAAAAAAATAAACTAATTACACAGTTTAGTTGAGAATCACGAGACGAATCTTTTAAGCCTAGTTACTCCATGATTAGCCTTAAGTGCTACAGTAACCCACATATGCTAATGAC
>Ga0182004_10000492_pt1 | contig 24160 bp, 12 predicted proteins | sample Sormic07211540_1_FD_120479 | JGI IMG/M metagenome (GOLD analysis project Ga0182004, IMG submission 120479) | Endophyte microbial communities from Sorghum bicolor roots, Mead, Nebraska, USA - 072115-40_1 MetaG | ecosystem: Host-associated > Plants > Roots > Unclassified | place: USA: Nebraska...
ATGGCTGTGCCAAAATACTTTTTAAAATAATTTTAAATTTATATCATCTTCACATCTTACCAATTTTTGTGCCAAAATATATATTTGAAAGATTTTTAATTCATGACAATCATATCTCATCAATTTTGTTATGAGCTATTGTCACAAAGTTTAGAAAAAATGATTTTAAATTTATGACAATCACATTTTATCAATTTTGTCATTAACTGTTGTCATAAAGATTAAAAAAGGCACATGGTGAGTATTGTTTATGACTAAATCATAACTTTGTCACATATACTTGTCATCCAAAGAAAAATTGTCATAAACACATTACTTTCGTGACTAAAAGATGCTTTGGTCATGTGAAAATTGTCATAGAAGGCCCAATCTCTTGTAGTGTGGCTTTTGTTTTGTTTTTTTGATACTAGAGACACTTTCACAAGGTCAACCAAACACAATTAATATCTACAACGACTTAATTTTTTGTAAAGGAGGGAGCATAAACTAAAACAGCAGCATTTTTTTGAGTAATATACTCACTTTTTTTTGAGGAAAGTAATATACTCACTTTTTTTTTGAGAGGAGTAATATACTCACTTAGTCACCTATATTTGGTAGGGGGAAAAACATGAGATAGACTGAAAACACTCCACCTGAACTCACTACAAGGCCCACGAAAAATAGAACACAAGCCCAGATAGTACGCCCTGTAGACTAGCAAGGCCCGATCCACACAGCAACAGCGACAAAAAGGCCCATCAGGCAGAGTCCACTTCCGCCCACACGGCCTTCGAAACAAACAGGCCCACCACCCCCTCGTCGTGGTTTCTCGACGCGCGTGCTTTCTCAGCTCTCGCTGTTTCACCCGCAGCACCTTCGTCGCCGGCCGCCTCCCCGTGACCCGGATTCCGGAGCCGCGAGGCGTTGCAGCGGCGAGCCTACTACCTCTCTGCCTGGTTGAAGCGGAGTTGTTCATTGGCCTTCTTCAAGCTCCAGGCAGCGCCCTTTTCGCGAAATCGCAGCCGGTGTGTGGGGGTCTCGATCTCACGGGACGCGCGCCGTTGCGGCCAACCGCCTCGGGAGCCCGCCGTGCCCCGCCGCCTCGTCTTCGTGGACAAGCAGGAGCAGTTGCTGCCCCCGGTGCCTCCGCCCTCAACTTCCAAACCCTAGGGACGGCAAAGGCTCGAACCCTGGGCGCTTTGACAGTGACCGTGCGAGGTGGTCGGCGTTGCGACCCTCGAGTTGCGGGTAACGAGCTGTGTGCTTTAACCTAAATCCGTATTCCACTCGTGCAGAAGACAGATCATAGACAGCAGTTGAAACCTGTCGAAAATTTCATGTTTCTCCTGGAAATATGACCTAACATTTGGTCGCTTCCTAACAAATATTTGTTGGGTTAATGTTTGAGGTGTCTGAGCTGATTGTATCTCCCTTTCCTCTGTGCAGCTGACTGTTGCTTTTTTTTTTCCTTCTTCCTGGACTGAATGGAGCAAGGGGAGAACCAATCAGCTGGTAGTTTTGTTGTTTCATCATCGGATAATAATGAGTTGGAAGGTAATTGTACTGGATTGGTTGCTGCACGTTTCTTGAAATCCCACATCATTGTGAACGCTTAAGAGAAAGGAAACACTCTGCAACAAAGAAAACTGCATGTCACTAAATATTTGCTTACACTTTACAGAGATTATGGTCCTTAAAACTATGTAGTAAAGCTGCAACTTCCTTCTTGACTTGATGTTCAGTAATTAGCAGGTCAAAGACCAAATAATGAAATCGCCTGTCCTTGCTGGCTCACTGTTTTAGTGGATGGCCATTTTGTAATGTGTTTTGGCTGCTAGTTATGCAGGTCTTATACTCTTATGTCTATTCCATGCATTTCGATCAGATATCAAAGTCTTTACCCTCATATATGTTGCTTGCAGATTTGCCTGTTAAGGAAAGATGCTTTGAGCAGAGAGAAGCTCTTCCAGGGGAGCCTCGCTGTGTTGTGTGTGGCCGATATGGTGAATATATATGTGATCAGACTGATGATGACATCTGCAGTGTGGAATGCAAGACAATTCTTCTTGCTCGGATCGCTGCTAAAACAAAGCCAGCAGTAAAAGCTGCAAAGCGTGTGAACCTTCCTTTGGGCGATGAGAGCTTCTGTATTAAGGACATCAATTTTCCAAATATACCTACTTTAGCTGACAGCCGGATTAGTTCACTGAGGACTAAACTTGACATTTGTGTCAAGGGTGATGCTGTTCCTGATCCAATCATGTGTTTCTCTGCCTGTGGTCTTCCTGAGAAGCTTGTGCACAATCTTGAGACTGCGGGATATTGTATGCCTACTCCAGTGCAGATGCAAGTTATCCCTGCATCAATGAGTAATAGAAGCCTACTTGTTTCTGCTGATACTGGTTCAGGGAAAACTGCATCTTTTCTGATTCCCATAATTGCTCATTGTTCACAAGTAAGATCACAAGAATCCACAAGCAATCAAGGACCGTTGGCTATAGTTCTTGCTCCAACTAGAGAGCTATGCCTGCAGGTAGAAGAGCAAGCAAAAGTGCTTGGTAAAGGTTTGCCTTTCAAAACTGCTCTAGTTGTCGGTGGAGATCCATTGCCTCAGCAAATTTACAGAATTGAAAATGGTATTGAGTTAATTGTTGGCACCCCTGGGAGGCTAATTGATCTTCTCATGAAACACAATGTTGACCTTACCTATGTTTCTGTATTCGTTTTGGATGAGGTGGACTGCTTGTTGGAGAGGGGATTCAGGGATCAGGCCATGCAGATTTTTCAGTCACTTTCACAACCACAGGTTATGATGTTTTCAGCAACATTACATTCGGAAGTTGAGAAGATGTCTAACTCACTGGCTAAGAATGTGATAAGTATCTCTTGTGGGAATCCAAACAGACCAACCAAATCAGTCAAACAAGTGGTCATTTGGGTGGAATCTAAGAAGAAGAAGCAGAAGATATTTGAGATAATGAAAAGCAAGCAACATTTTAAACCTCCTGCTGTTGTGTTTGTGAGTTCCAGAGTCGGAGCTGATCTGTTGTCTGAAGCAATTACTGTTGCTACTGGATTAGAGGTTGTTTCTATCCATGGCGAGAAGACGATGAAGGAGAGAAGAGAGAATTTGAGAAGGTTTTTGACAGGAGAAGTATCTGTCGTTGTTTCTACTGGTGTCCTGGGGCGTGGAATGGATCTCCTGAAAGTACGTCAAGTGATATTGTTTGACATACCAAATTCCATCGATGAATATATTCACCAAGTTGGAAGGGCATCCCGGATGGGTGAGGAGGGTATGGCTGTTGTGTTTGTGAATGAGGAGGATAGAAGGATTTTCAAAGAGCTTGTTCAGGTTCTGAAGACTGCAGGAGCACCGATACCCCGGGAACTTGCAAATTCAAGATATACAGCTGGTGTTTATGTTGGTAGCGAGAGGAAGAGAAAATTGAGTTCTAGGTATCGTTCTTGATCAACATGTGTGAAAGAGTTGCTCTCAATCTTTCTTGAAATGAAATATGACGTTTTTGCATGTTTATCTGGAACTGTCTTTTCAACTCGTTTGAAGATCTATCTACCTAAAGGATAAGTTGGTTATCTTTAGAGTTCATGCTATTCCTGAATTTGAAGCATGCGCAGACCCAACAGGGGCAAACTGTCCAAGATTATTTCTCAATGCATGATGTCTGGGATCAATTCATTCAAGAAACATAAACAAGATACATTATAAAATTCAATAAAATGTAAGTCAAATATGCATATGATACAGTTGTCTTTTCCTGTGCTGCATTTTCTACTATGTTTTATGTGTGCCTCTATTTTTTTTTTATCTTCAAATGAACATGCAGTTGGATTGAAAATTGATTAGCTTTTTATATCTTGTAGCTACCGGAATATTCTTTCACCTCCTGAGTTATTTCATTTAGTTATATTGGCGAAGGGAGATTCAAATCGGAATAGTGCTGTATTACTGAAAACTGAAAGTATTGGTGATTTTGGTTGAATGTTACCATGTACAATTCCATAAGAGTTGTGAGGTGTAAGCTGATCTGAATAAACAAAATAACATCAAGAAATATTAGGAAGTAGTACTTCAGGACCACTATGTTGTGGACCTGCGGTACTTACCCCTACTCAAAGGGCAGGTTGGATCTTACGCTCTAGTGGTTGTCCTTACCAGATGTCTAGTATATTGGTTGGTAAACTGTCCGTAGCTCATTGGTAGCCAAAGATGCTGAGCTGAATCTGACAATATAACAATTTGATGAGAAGTAACTGTGCTGGAAAATATAGCTGAACCCTACACTCTATAATTCTTTTTTTGCGTCCAATTTACTCCTTATTGTGAATGTCCAATCACTATCTTTTGTATTCATATTCTGTTCACTCCCTGCATATCTGATGCAAGGTTTCGGAACATTCACGTGCTTTTGGAAAGGTTACTGGCGATAGTTTGAGTAAAACAAAAAACAAAAAAACAAAACAAAAGTGGAATAACAAATTAGCAGGTAGAACATATTATTCATTCTAACTATTGCAACATTCAATAATTTTCTCTTCCACAAGCTATAATTTCTATGTACAAATATCTCTTTACAATTGCAGAAATGTTCTACCATGTTACCCTTGGTATGCTGTTTAATTAATCGACACTTACTACATTTGATCTTTATTTAAACCATTCTGGGTAGATCTACTGTATGACAAGACCACACCATCACAAAGTGAATAAGTTAATATGATGTGCTTCGCAATCTTAAATTCTTAATTAAGATGACATCACTGGGTTCGAGCCTTGCAACTTCTTAATTAAAAATGGGGGTGCGGTCTGCGCCTTCCATCGAGTTTTTTTTTTTTAAGATGACATCACTGGTCATTTTGAATAGGATAGATGCAAAGGATTGAGTTAATGTTAAGGGACCACTACAGCTATCTTGCTGGACATATTCAATGCATGCTTTTGCATCATAGAAGTTCCTTAACCAGCTAATGTGGTACCAGAAATTATCAAGCACAGAAAGAAAATTGGAGATGTTCATGTCATACTTCTAAATTTTATGGTCAGACCATCAAATTTCACATACTGTCTGTCTTAGTCTACTATTGGTGCTGGATGCACAGCAAGTTTCTACCAAATTCTTATGAATAAAATTGTCTATTGATTAGTTTTATACCATGCAGTGCACATACTAACTCCGATCAGATTGCCAGTTTGGATTATATAAGTGATCGATGAATACCATACCATCTTCTTAAATTTTGAAAGATGAGTTCACCTAAACCAAGCTAGTCTACATGTCTCTTTATGTAATTTCTGTCTCTCGAAGATCATGTTCTTCTGTTTTGTTCTAGCACAATGACAGAATGAGTTATTTGATACTACATCCACATTGTTAAGATATTACCTTAGCGAATGTTGTGGTGAGAAAGATGATTGCAAGGAGATAACAATGGTGGTAATGGGAGAAGAAATTTTAAGGGGAACCAGCTAGTGCCCCGATGAATGAACTGAAGTTATCAAACATAACTTCATATGAAACATGTGATTGAGATGAGAAAAACATAAGTAGTGGGAACAATTTTCTTTTGCACAGTTAGCAGTGCCTAATCGGCTGAATCCTTGGTGTTGGGAGGTGACAGCGTTTTTGTTTCAGTGTCCAAACTGCTGTGTCTCACTAAACTCTTGTAATTTTTTTACACCCTGGTAATGAAATTCAGCTCGACCGTTGTAGAAAAAAAAGTGGGAACAAAAATGGAGATAGTCCATTACCTTTCAAACCTTCAGTGTAGGCAAGGACTAGATATAAAACAAGCATCTTAATTATCTTGAATAAACTCAGCTCTTTTATGTAGCTATCCAGAAAGTCTCAAAAAATGACAGACCTTCAGGCCTCAAAGTTGCTATTTTGTTATATTATGACACAACTCAGTATGGATCAACTATGGCAGGAATCTAGTTTCCTTCTGTTTTATTCTTCTCTAATAGACTAATACAATCATACACTGCGACTGATCAACTAACTGGTTGGGCCCTTAGCATTGACTGCATGCTTTGCACCAACCTCCAAATCCAACCATGGAGCTGACAATTGCTTTTTGGCTGTCTGCTCTGTGTTCTGTAAGAGAAAATAGCACACTTACTGTGTCTTTCTTTGTTAACTTGTTATCTATTGCACTGATATGTAGGGCTACCTTGACCCTTTTTGTTTTGACTTGCCATTGTCATGTTTGCATCTCTGCTAAGATACAAGTTGGTAGGGGTTCTTTTTTTTAACGCCAAAGACTGTGGGAGTCCCCCACAGTGATTTTATAAATATAAACACAAGGTGGTTACATACTTACAGGGAGGGGGAACAAGAAAAATTAACTAAAAGCATCTAGCCAAATGCAGGAGGACCCAAGGTCCTCGTAAAACACAAATTGGTAGGGGTTCTTAGTGTCAAGGATTGCTGATCTCTTATCAAAAAAAAAGGATTGCTGATCTACCACTGTGGAATCACCACAATGTCAGTTATTTTCACTAATGTATCTAATTGTATGGCTGCCTTTAAGGTCATAATGACATGTGATGGGACTTCCTTGTGGCTATTTCTAGTAATGTTTTGATACTCAAAAATAATAATCTGGGTCCTTGTACGGGTTGTGAAAATCCCAGTGGATTAACAGATTGGGTTGTTATATTATCTTTGTATTTTTATTTTATCAAGGTTTAAAGACCCCCTCATCTTCTATCATTAATAATTTAAGATCATACGCATTCAAGATGAAACAGCACATGAAGACCTCAATTCTGGCATGGTATTGTAAATCTGATTCCCACCATGGTATACTGGAGCCAGATGCCAAAATTCTGAGACCTGAATATTGATTGTTCCTAGTCTGATGGCAAATCGTATGCTGGTCATTATGACATTTGTCTGTAGTAGCCTATCATGATTATCAATTATCAATATATTACATTTGCTTATTTAATGAGGAGAAATATGACCTTAAGGCCTTTAAAGTGTTTGTTGCACACCTTGATGGTCCATATGCTGGGTTCATCGCTCTCACCCTTAGTGCATCTCTACGTCCACATTGTAGAGCCTTTGATGGTTACATGATGCTGAACATAGTGCACACTGCATAACCTATTCATTAATACAAGATTGGCAGAAGAGGGTATCTTTAAATGTTCTATTCTCAATGAGTGTTCAGTGGTGCCTGGTGATGTGGAATTGGACGTCCAAAAACACTACATTCCTTGTGCCTGCGAGATGATGTTAGAAGTGCCAAAATGTGTGTTTTCAGATAACCAATGCCAAACCTTGAGTTTCTAATGGATACCTTTTTTTAGTGAAATGATTGGCATCTTGTTCTCACTGAATTCTACCCATTTCTGTATAACTGCCTTCACTAGAGATGATTTAGTTGATATGGTTAAAGAATTGTGTTGTCTACTTGCTGGTTTGTCTTGTATGCCATAGTGATGATATCTCATAGAGCATGGCCCTTCAAACCATTCTATCATAAAAGCAAAGGTCTTATTCACAAACATCACCTTCATCCTGTTTTGAGATTTATTTGTTCATTATTGGTTCTTCGTTTGAAGAAATAAAGTAAGACTCTGAACTCTCTATTTTTTTAGAACTGTGTTGAGATTTCTCAACTGAGTTTGACATCAGGATCCAAGGAAAGGATGAACAGTAACACAATCATAATCTATTTATTTCCTCTATAAGCAATTATATCACTGACATTGATGTGTAACAAAGTATCTTGACAGGAACATGTGTATGTAGAGCTTTTCACAAGTACATGAACTGCACACAACTGCAAACCTTATAGTTCTTGTAAGTTGGATTTAGTAATAGACATATATCTATATTACTGAACTGAACTGCTTGTGTACCAACCGGCCTAGCGAAACTCTGATCTGGGATGGTGACTTGTGCTGTTTGATCGATGCTTTTTCAGATGATGAAGCGACCTTGGTCATCTCCGTGCGAGGGTGAAGCTGGGCTGCTGCTGCTCAGCAACTCTTCGATCATTTGCAGGGCGATCCTCTCCTCGTCATCCATCGGGGTGGCTGGTGGAGCAGTTGTTGCTGATGTGGACTGTGATGCAGCATCAGTGGATGCTGCACCTTTGTTGAGCTCCACGGTCATGACCCAGTTGGAGTCAGCACGGGCTCCTGCACGCTTCTGCCAAACACCAATGTGGGACTTCTCAGGGTCAAGGCGGAGACAGGTCAGGGAGGGCGATGGCGCCTTGCAGCATTTGCGGAGCTTCGCACTGAGAATCTGGGACAGGTTGGCGGTAGAGGAGCCGCTGCCGGCGTTGCTGTGAGCGTCCCTTCCCGCAGCTGGGGTTGGCTCCCCTGTGCTGCTCCTTTGGACCGGGAAGTTGGTCTTGGCGTTGCGGCCGCTCATCAGCACGGCAGCCTCGTCATATGCTCTCGCTGCCTCCTCAGCGGTCTCGAAGGTGCCCAGCCAGACCCTCCTCTTACTGTATGCATCATAAAAATATATGTGCATTGCAATTCAGAATTATGTTCGCATCAGTAGTTTATGTTCTTCCCTAAAAAATTTAGGGATAGAAGGCCTTACAGGAGGGGATGCCTGATCTCGGAGACCCAGGAACCCCAGTGGCGCTGCCGGACTCCACGAAACTTCTTTGGCTGTACCATTTTCTTGGAGTGGAGATTCTCTGTCATGGAGGACACACGATGCAGAGATGAGCTCTGCTGGGGCGCCTATGAACTGAAGTGTGTGTGGCCGTGTGGGGGAGGAACGGGCTGGTTTGAGTGAATATAAACTGCCCAGCCTGTACTTGCTTCTGCAGTGAGTGATAAATGTGGTTCGCTGCGTAGGTAGTAAGATACCTGTCAGAGAAGGAGTGGAGAATATGTCTGACCTAGTTTTCACTCACCAGTCACCACGTCACCATGATAGAAGGCGGCATACACTGACTGGAGAGCAGGGTTGCTGGGGCCAAGAGCAGTATACCAAGCGTGCGTCAATGTATAAAACTATATAGGGCAAAGATGAGAGAAATCAGGGGAGTGGCAACTGAAGGGGGGCCACATGGTGTCTGCAGGTGTGGGCTGTCGGTGAACTGTGTGTGTGCATAGCATAACCACCTTCCCTGCTAGTACAGTGGTAATAAACACTCTCACCTACACCCATGGCTGCCACATTTATTTGTGGGGCAACCCTAAGTTGATCCACATAGTCGTCGATTGCTTAGTACTCCAGTTGTTTATGTAGGGTTAATGTACATCTGTTTTGGATTAACTTCATCTCCTTTTCCAGAGCTACTGGGGCCAATCATATGGTTGAGTACCACTGGACGCATGGACACCACCACAAAGCATATAGGTAAGACTTGTGCTGAAACTTAGGGTGTCGAAATATTTTCTGCGTATTTTTTAGATAACGACATAACGTCAAAATTCTTTTGCTTCATTTGGAATCTCTAGTTATGTTGCATCACCCAGTTTTGTTCTCTATAAATAAATATGTAATGGGATGTTGAAATTTACATGGAATTGCTCTTTAACTGAATATAGACTGTTAGAGTGATTTCTTCAGTGCGATCTGTAAGAGAATTGACAAGGTTGCCTTTGTCCTGGGGTGTTAGCTCTGGAATTGCTTGGAGTTGGTTGGCATTTAAGCTTGTCTGAGGTAGCTGCAGGTACAGGCTGGTGATGACGATGGTGTGTGCTCAGTTGATCGATATTTGTTCGGTGAAGAAATATAATACTTTTTTTTCTGACGTTATAATATAGGAGTAGACTGAATTGTTGCTTAGTGGAGAATTTGATAGTATGTTTTATATTTGGCTTTGCAATATTTTCACAATAGAAATCAGGTTGGAAAAAGGGTATACTGTTGGGTTATAGTAATCTGTATATATAGCTAACTTCATTTCTTGTCCATTTTGAACAACTCATGAGCTTTAATTTGTAGAAGATTTCATTTCGCTTGAACTTGGCTTTCTTTTGTCAATTTCGGAAACTATCCATAAGACGATAGCTCTATAGGTTTATGGTAGTCTGCTTCAGCAATAAGCTTGACACATGTCTATAATAAGACTAGATCCTTTGCTGTATCCAAACATTCAGAGTGATTTTGGGTTCTTTGAAAGGGAGCTGGAGTCTTTGCTGAAGATGTGTTTGGTTGCAGTTTGCCACTTTGCACACTTAAATGTTGTGTTTGCTGTAGCCCGCAACTTTCCTGTTTGGGTGCTTTCCTGAAAAATTGTTGCCATTTTGTTTGCAAGTATAATTTTGCACGCATTGCTTGGGTTTGAAGTATCTTAATGGGTTTTGACTTATGCCTGCTTGCTAATATAAGTCAGGAAGTCGCACTTTGGAATGTCGTACACTCGTACTCTCTTTCACAGGCGTGTTTTTTTGAGAAATGAAAAAAAAAAAGAATCAGTTGTAACGTGTGTGCTCGTAGTATATGTAAATTTCATTGTGGTCATGCACTCCTATCTCTAAGCAGAGTCATTTGCATGACTGGGGTACTAGGCCTTCTTCCTGTGATACCAAAATGAAGCCTGTGGGTCATATTTTACCAGGCGAGCAACCACCCCCATTGCTACAGAAGTTAAGGTGTGTAAAATAAAAAGGTGAATGAAATTGATGAAGTTCGTTGCCCTTGTCGAGTCAATTAATGAGAAACAGGTACCTGCAGTACATCTACGGTCAGGCTCCACGGGCATGTGTCAGTGGATGGATCACTTCTCACTGGAGCATAAGAAGGTTCTGTGAGATCCTGTCCTCTGACACTGTCTGGTACTTACTGTACATCCTTTTGTCACACATTGTGGAAAGGTATCTTTAAAATGTTGGTATAGAGTAAAAAAATAACGGAGCATGTAGTGTACTGGATTTGATTTGCATGTTTGCAGCAGTTATCTGTTCCTCAGTTTCCTGTAACCTGAGGTACATCTCAGAGTCTGAATTGTTTTTTTTTTTAATCATCATCAACTCGCGTTAGAAATTTGTTTGATGTTGCCTGGCGCAGTGGACAAAGAGATAAGTTGTTTTGGGGACCATATACGACTAAGCTGGGGCTCCCAAAATCATTTCCGGCAAAATTATGGACCGGAAGCTGCTTGGATTTTGTATAGATTAATCCGCTCAAGGCGGCAAACCGACATGCATGGTGTAATAGAATATGTATATACTAGTGCTATAGATAAGTTCCAGCATCACGTTGGGAACTTGGAATCTGTTACATTGTAGTCCAGTCCATGATAATGTTCAGTTGTTCACATTAATGGTATCTCCATCCCTGGAGGCTGGAGCGGTAACAGGGTGCTGGATAACACGCTTGCCACCACCCAAAAAAAAAAGAAAAAGGATTACAGTCTACTAATCTGGCATCTTGCTGTTGCAGGAGATGGATTATTAGTGTTGACAAGATCGAGCTCTAGCTAGTAGTTGGGCACTTTCCAGTCTTTTACATTCATGGGTCCTGTGTGGAGATCATCGGTCAGTAGGGTTGTCCGGAGATGAGTAGATCTGAACTGGGCATCAAAGTGTGGTTTGGTGAAAGGAGAGAAAAAAGAAGGGCAAGTAGGATATGGTCAGCTGTGCCGTAATTGCACGGTTTTGCCCTAGCAACATCTTTTCTAGGGTCTAGCCATCTGTTTTTTTTTTTTTAACTCTGTTGTTATCTTTCCTTGGAAAGCTGAGGCCGCAAGGACAAAATCTGGGGACAGCGCAATAAAGCTAGCTTTAATCACTCGGATCAACTCCAACCGTATACTCGTAGCTTTCTCGTGCGTGGAGTGGAGTGGAGCCACCAGCGCCCAGCGCCAGGCCATGGCGCGCCACAGCTAGCCCACCACGCCACAACAAACCCGGTTCTTGGTGGCTGGGTCTATGTTTCCTCTTGCTCTCGCTCGCCATCTCTATCCTCTGCACCTTCATTTGAACGTTGCAGGTGTACGCGTGCGTGCAGATTATATAATACTCCTATTTTCACTTTGCTGAAAATCAATGACTGAAAGTAATGTTCGCTGATTTATTATGAGAGTAACACTGCTGAATGAGTGGCTGATTCGGTAGATAAGCTTCCACATGTCCACTTGATTCGGGAGAGCACAAGTGCATGTTTGTCCAGTGGTAATTTCCATGCATGTCAGGTTTGTACATGAGGCCTTTGTAAGTTGTAACATAGAGTGACTTTTTTCTTTTTGAGAGAGAGAGAGGGTAAACATACAGTATAACTTGATAAGGGCTTGCTTGGATAGATTTTCAAAAGCTTATTAGCCTTTTCTATGCATGGATTAGAGTGGAAAATAAAAATGAGCTAATTTCTAGACCTCTATAGAAACAACTCCTAAGCTTTACATTCTCGCCTCCAGGACATCCATGATGAATTCGTTGCGACCAGACCAGGCGTCGACTAACAAAATACTTCATGTGTCCTATACTACAGTGCGTTCTATAAATTTAGCCATAGATTAGTCTAATTATAGAGTTTCTCCTCAAATCATGGTTTCCTTTTCAGTAAACCTTATCAAATTGAAACATAATCATTACGTAGAATGCATTGTATTTCAATGCACTCTATTTAAGAACGGAGGAAGTATGTTGTACGCATTGTATTTGGCAACTAACATGCAATGTAGTAGGCATTAATTGTTGAAGTCGAAGCTATATATTGCAAAGTTAGATCAAACACATATACTGTAAATTAAGTTTTCACACACAGCTATGTCTATATATGTATATCAGTCTGTATTTGCAATTCTTTAGTTTCAATGGTTGGCTGTCAACTAGATTTATTGCCTCTTCTTAGTTAGCTCACTTTTCCTTTGTGTTCTTCCGATTGTTGGGGTTTGCGAGCTCTCTTTAGTTTGTGTGCTGGTCTACGGACAAACTTTGTAATAATTAGCATGATTCTATCTTTTGATAGATGAAGCCGGATATAAACTATCCATTATCTAAAAAAAATTGTAATAATCCAGTGCGCCAGTGCGGGCAGCAAATAATTAAGCAGAGCCCAAACTGGCCTGTTGATCGGACCATATTTCTCATTAGGCAGCCCAAAAAGGCTGGAAAAGTTGCAATGTCCAACGGATCGCATGCAAAAAGAACACAAGCATTGTGCATGTCCCCTTTTTATTGATTGATTGATTTATTTATTTATTTATTTATCTGCACCCATTTTCCTTAGGTTTTTACCAAACGGCGGCAGAAAATGCAACAAAAGTTTCCGGAGACAAGGAGCCGATCGATCGATGTCGTTAGGGCTGCGCGTGGTGAGTCGAATCTAGGCGTTATTCAACAATGTTTTTCTTTCACAACAAATCAATGAACAGTACTAATTTTTCAATCAAGCGAACAGATTCTCTGTACGGGGTGTAGAAGTCACTATGACAGGCTGAATGGCAATGCATAGGAATCATCGAGATGGATGGATGGATGGAGGCATCCATGGACACGATGATCGATGGATCGGCTGTCCATTTCCGCCGGCCGGATGAGACAACGTGAAAACATCGTCTTACGTACCTAGCTAGCTAAGACGACAAGAGTACATTACATGACAGACGTACGTACGTACTCATTTTGTTTCAGTGATTAATTAAAATATAATATTTAGTATATATATAGACATCGGCCGTTACATGGTTAGTCCGTCCCTGTCGTCCGTCACAGCTACTACACAATGTCTTAGACATTGGTTGATATCCAAAATCGCCAAAGGCCTCGGCTCTTTTGCGGCCCGGGACTAAAGACTTCTTTAGCATTGGTTTGTAACACGGACCGATGCTAAAGGGGCCTGCCCAACGGCTACTGACCGGTGTTATCGGAGCAGGGACCCTTTAGCACTGGTTTGTGTGACCAACTGGTGCTAAATGGTTCCCTTTAGCCTCGGTCTGTGCCACAGGTCGGGTCAAAACCCTTTAGCAACGGTTTAAGGAATAAACCGGTGCTAAAGGGTCACCTTTAGACTGGGTTTGTGCCTTAAACCAGTGCTACAGGGTCCGGTTTATAGGCCGCGGCTACCTCCTCCCCTCTGGCGGGGTCATTTGAAACCAGAGAGCACTATTGTTCTTGCTAGAGCTTGCATTTGTTCTTCATATTTGTTCTTGTTTGTTCTTCGTCTCCGGCGCCCATGGTTGCTTGTTCTTTATTTGTATTGGCTCTAGAGATTCGGAGAAGAAAACTTTATGTATATATATATGTTAAGAATATTATACTTATAAAACTATATAATCTTGTTACATATCTATTTATTTAATTATTAATGTGGCCTATTCGTTTTATTATAGACAAAGCTTAATTATAAAGCTAAGCCTATAATAATATTTATGCTTAATATACGTGTAATATATATATATATATGGTAAATTTATATAAATATATAAACAATAAAAGCATAAAATACGTATTGACAAACCTATTATTATTAATTATTATATAAACAATAAACAGAAACGAATAAATAAACCGAAAACAAAAATAAAAAAATCTTTTTAACACCGATTGTTTATACCAACCGATGTTAAAAGGTGCTGCTGCGTGGCAGCCCTGCCAAATGACCTGTAGCAGTGAGCGTAGGCGATCGATGGCCCGTCATCACGTACTGAAACCATAGAGAGGCATCAGATCGAGAACTACTACGTAATACTAGTAGCTGAGGAGAACGAATCCGATGTACTCCTAACAAATTAATTAATTAGGAGCTAAGTGTAGCTAGCTAGCTATAGGTCCTTCAATTTGTGCCGCGCGCGGCTAGCTAGCCCGGCCGGTTTCTCGGTTCCATCGACGACGCTGATTGCATGCAGCAGAGAGACACGATGGAAGCACATCCATCCTATCCCTCTCACTCTCTCATCAGAGAGAGAGAGAGACAGATCGACGACGAACTGATCGAGAGACCAGTGGCGGAGCCAGGATTTAGACGTTGGGTATTCCTTTGCTGATGTCTGATGGGCCACCACTCAACTGTTGCCTCTAACCTCATGAGCGACGTGCGCTCTCACCGGTCGCTATGTAGGCGTAGCATGGAGACAGAGACCGCGCCCGCGCTGCACGCCCCGCGCCGCTAGGAGCTTAGGACAATGGGAACCAGCAGTGGCGCCACTACGTCATGCCCGGTCGGCTAGGGTTAGAGATTTAGGAATGAGGATTATTATGGAATTGCCTCCCACTCGTGCCTAGTTCACTCACACGAAAAGAATAGTTTGTTATACATGTTGTCATGCGCATATTCCGATTTATCTTGGAAATAAAATATGATTTGTACTAATATTTGGTGGCATGTGCATGTGGTCTGGAGATAAATAATTAGGTTTTCATTTGTAGAAATAACAAAATATATAGAATAATTTTGGCAATCGAGCTAACATAGCACCTATGTGGAAAAAGAAATACAAAGATACACTAAAAAATGAGAGAAAAAATTTATTTGCTAAATATAAGAATGCTAATGTATATATATATATATATATATTGTATAAAAAAGTTGGGTATTCCTGGAAATACCTGTATCATCCGCCAGTGCGAGAGACCAACTACACAACAAAGCGCAGCGTAGTATTTGCTTGGATGATCGTCGTTGTTCCTAATAAATCAGGCGTCGCCGTCGTTTAAATTCGATGGGGTTCGATCGTTCGGTACTTGGGTCGCCGTCGTGCTTGCCGGCCGGCCGCCCGCATCTATCGATCAAAAGCTAGCTCTAGCACACTACACACGTACACGTGTACTCCTAGTCCTACGACGACGCATATGATATGGTACAGGGTCAGCGTCAAGGGCACCACCGCCACCGTACCGTACGTTGTCGATCGATCCGTGGCTGATAGATGATATCATGCATTCTCTCCGCCGAAAACGACCATGCACCCGCCGGAATGCATGTGTCACGACATGACACTGACACATTCTTCTCTCATCTTCGCTCTCGACAGACGAGCCGAATGGAGTGTGGTATATATATAATGAATGCATGGTATAATGTTTTGGTTTTTCTATGTACATTGTTTTTTGTTATGCATAGTAGCACATGGCAAAAACACTATAAATCTAGAAAAGTTAAAGCGTTTTATAATTGAAACAGAGGGAGTCAAAAAATTGGTAATATACAAGGCAATGCTCCAAAAGGACAGAAGAAGTGCGTTGCAGCACCATTGGATGATCGGGCCATGGCTTGATACATGAACTTAAAATGCGTGGCATCATATCATCAAATAACAGTGAACTCAACTGTAAAATCTTACACTTACAGTTTTCCCCAGAAAAACCGTATGATGGACAGAAATTAAAACACGGCAGAGGTTGGGGGGCAAGTCTGGCTAAACACACTTACTTGTGGACCCTATGAGCTGACATTGTCATAGCAAATTGGTATTTGTATGGGACTAAACAAAATTATGTCATGTATTCTGCAATGCACTAAACTGAACTTTTTTCATGACAAATGGATAGTGTACAGTATATGGTCCTCTGACTATTGATGTGATATTTGCCCTGTTTACCTTTATTTTTATTTACAGAACGTATATGGGCTTGCACATAGGTTTCCTGTCAGAAATCCTCATCATGCAACAAGCTTCCAGAAAATTAAACATTGGACTATTATTCTATCATCCAAGACAAGAAAAAAAAAGACCTGATATGTATATATAGTAATATATCAAAATTTGCAAGGAGACGAGCTACTCAAACGGTTATAAAAAACAACCATGGAGATATGTGATACACAAATCATTCCCAAAAAAATCATGTTAACAGAGTAATAATATAGTAATTTCCAAAGAACTACATACAGCAATTTGTAGAGAACTCTACTCAATTAATCTAAAAACCAAGACAAAGAAAAAATCACAACCATATTCTTTTTTTTTGTCTGGCTGTCGCGAGGGGGTTATTCTTGGATAGTGTGTGAACAGAACTCTTTTTAGTGCCTACATTGATAACCAAGTTGAAAGTGCCAACAATATACCCATAGCACCCAGACCATATATCACAACAGTATCAGTATTCCTTCCCTCCAGCTGTTCAAGCAGCACTTCAGTCCATCCATGTGGCGTTAATTGTGCCTCCTGCATGTTGCAATTTGTAAAGTATTAGCATCTCAAAACTTTCTTTTTTCGAGACAAAGCTTGACAGTCATCAGAACTATAGAAAGGAGAATAATAATAGCATACGAGAATGAGAACAAGACCATCTAGGATACTCGATGATTCAACCAAGTAGACCTAGACGCTAGCACCGCTATTTTAGCTATCTCAAAACTTGAATTAATATTCACCTTTTCTATGTTTGATCTTCTTGCGGTAGCTCTATCCTTTAACATGAACTGATCATCTAGATTATCTCCGATGTCCATGGGAGTTTCATTGTCATGTGCAGCCAAGAAACCTGTGTAGGCTGAATCTGTGTGGAGAGTCTTCATGACTGATCCAAAGAAATTTGTCACAGGCACCTGATCAATGACAGAAAATAAAGAGAAAAAGGATTTGTGTGAACAAGAGTGGTTAATGAGAATCCAGAAATATAAACTGTCTTATTACCTCATTTAAGGGACGCTCATAAAGATCCATTCGATAATACGCAGTAGACATCAGCATGGAAGGATTGTATGAGGTGAAAAGACTGCAGCGTACAAAATGAGAAGGCTATCAATATACAATATGAACATAAGTGTGTTACTATGTAGACTTTCTCGGCTATGTTACCTCCCAAAGTTTAGCAGCAGAATTTCACGATGGATTCCCAAAGATCAGTAAAATCAACATAAACAATGTTCGAGCATGCAATAAGAATAGTAATTGGTGGGCTGATCTTTACTAGGGAGTACATTATATAATCATAGGCAGCTCTTCTGCCTGTTTGAGAAAGAAAAGTACAGTAATTTGTTTGACAGTTTACAATGGCTTCTGTCAGCAGTTATTCTAAAGAGTTGCATACCCTCTGACCTCTAGTGCCCATTTTTATCTTTGTCGTGCACTCGTGCTTGATTTTAAAAAATTGATGCGATGCTTATGTCCCACAATACAGGCTCCATGTAACCACAGAATAGCAGATTTGGTAAAATTTGCCAGTTGCCAGCAGTGAATTTCACTTTCTTATGTGGTAACAAAGATAGTGAGCTGACCTATCCCTTCTACTAACATCATATCACATGCAAATCTTCAAATGGCACAGCAGACTCAACATCTTAATGCAAAATGAGCCAAGTGTTTGGATTCAATGCACATCCCAATAAGACCTAAAAGAGGCACAACACATTCCTCATGGAAAAGATTTATCTTATACATATAAACATGTGAGAACATTAAGTTTGGAACACAGCAGTTAAAAGTACTTATGGATCAATATGCATAAGATCAGAAACACTGTTTAAAGTTTGTTTTACACTTGTACCTGTTCAGTGAGGCATTGCTATACATGTTCAGTTTCTCAAAGAAAGCAAGTGTATAATAGGTAAACCTATCCACAACAGAAACACCTATCTGCCACAGAAATAGATCAAATTGATCAGCTTGATGACAAGTAAGCCAAAATGCAGTTACAGAGAATATCTGTAAAAACTGTAAATGGAAAGGATGTTCTCACATCTGAATCAAGATGGTGAGAATAAGAGTTTTCACCCTTCATGCTACTACCAATCGCCAGAACACCAGGTGATTGAAGCTGCAGATATTAAATATGTCAGGTATGGTTACAATGGTATAGCATTTACATACAGAAGATGATATATGTGCCACATCTTGTCTAAGCCTAGTAGCCTGATATAAATTGCCATGTCCCATATTTATATTACAAGATGCATTTCTAACAGTGAAACGAACCTGCGAAAAGAGAGTAGCAGCTTGGCAGGTATCTACCATTATCAGCAGCTCTTTAAATCTGGACAGATAAAAGAGAATAGGTCAGGACCGACTATTGCAAACTGAAGATGGTAAGGAAGCATTTGATTCTTAAAAATTCATTGTTTTTACCTATGGGAATCTTGTACAGTAAAATGTGAAGAAAAAATAAAATAAACTGACAAAGAATAAACCACCTATGTTTCTCTTTCATTTGCTTCACAGCATCTGCTAAGTCATGGCTCTGAAGCTCTTCAGAATCTTGGAACTTCAAAAATTCATCACCACCATGTCCAGTCATGTACAAAAGTATATGACTTCCTTCATCACTAAGGAGACGCTTCGATCTTGGTACAGCACTTTCGTGTCGGCCTGTCAAAACTCTCAAGAAATTTTCAACTGTCACCTCATACCCTCGATAATCGACCTGTCATAATAGAAAGTAAAAAAGGAGCAAAAAATCAAAGTATTATGATTTGCTAATGTTTCTAACACTAGGATCAGACAAGCATTATGTACACTTAAGTGAATATTGTGAGGTGCACTGTGTAGTGTTCTTAGGCACTACGTACATGTTATGGTTCAGTAACAATATTTACAGAATGCAGAGGTTCACCTCAACATTGTCACCATAGAGATTTAGCTGGTGGTTCTCATTATTGAAAACTTGGGCAGGATAGCTGTTCCTAGGGTTACAGGCCATATCGTCCGCCAACATAAGTATGATTCGCTCATCAGGTATTCCTAATCTCTTAACAGTCCTGAAAGGAAACAAAAGGCAACAATATGGAATAAGCTGTAGGCACTAAACAGAGAATGGATTAATAATTCCACATGAAACCAAATTAATATGATACCTGTAAAGGGACAATGTATTTGCCATGTGTCGATAATTAAACCTGGGAACATTAACAACAATAATTAGTAAGAGTTATGCACAAATAATGTAAAGCATTATCCACCTAGCTGAATGGTACTGTTAGATTAGACTATGATAACATGACATGCATCCGAAATGGAGATATCTCTAACACGATTAAGTCACCTACAACTGAACAGACATACAAAACCATGTCGATCTAGATCAATACCCTGTTTAAGAACTTTTGACCTTGTTAGGTTGCTTAGTCACAACTGAACTCACATAGTTACTCAGAGCATTTGACTTTTGAAGCATGATTATTCTTAACCTGTCACAAAATAGCAGATCTGTTGTTGGACTCCCAGTTGAGAACTCAAGTGCCAAATCATTATAGATTTTTGTAATAAATCTCAGGTATTGCAGCAGAAACAGTAAAACAATACTATGCGGCCCATTTGGGTCCACGCATCTTTGAGCAGCCGACCAGGCATGCTTAATAGTGCTCCTTTAACATTGTCGTGGACTCATGGTTGTCTAATGGTTACAAGGAACAGGTCAGATGCTTCCAATGACAGGGGAAGCAGGCTGACTAAATAGTAGAATAAAATGGAATTGGACTTTCCACTTTTCAAGCCATGAATCTTATCTTGGTCTGGCGGGCTACACTGAATTGATTGGAATTGTTGTTTTAGTTCTAAATAGAGCCAAACAGACTGCCCAAACAATAGGATTCTTTTTCCACCAAATTCCAGAGATTGAAACCAGCTCTTAGTTGGAAGTTTGAGAAGCTAATGCTCTCTCTCGCTGCTGTGTGTTTTTTTTACTATCAACTCCACCCCAACCAGATCGTCCAATGATCCATGCAGGCAACTACCGGTACGTGCAAATGCGAACTTCGATTCATTATCTATGGGATAGAGATCCAAAAACCACACACTACTTAATATACAGTATCATTTTTGTGATCTGCCACCAACTAGATGTCGCATGAGCGCACAACAAGCTCTCTGACCAGCGCCATGAATCATACAACTTCACTAAGAGCATGTTTGGATACAAGAGCTAATTGCTAGCTAGCTAAAATTGCTCTAGTGCATCCAAACAGGAGAGCTAATAGGTGGGCTAAATTTGTAGCCAAGTGTTCAACTAGTAGTTATCCAGGTAGCTAGAGCTAATTCTTAGCCCAGCTAGTAATTAGCCATGAGTATCCAAACAGGCCAAGCCGCGCCCTATTTAGTATCCTACTGGTCCCTCAGACGAAACCCGCCGAAGTTACGCCTACCGAGTAGGACAGAACCGGATTGGATCCCCAGCCACAGCCAGCCAAACAGGAGCAGACGACGAGGAGGATGAAGAGGGCTGACCAGAAGCGGGAGGTGCACACGAGCACGGCCCAGTTGTTGTTGTGCATCGCGTCGGTGGACGACGACGCCGCCGCGGCGGCGGCGGCGGAGGAGAGGAAGGCGAGGAGTAGCGCCGAGACGATGGTGAGCGCGGGACGGTGCCGCGAGGACCCGGGGCTCCGTCTGCCGAACGCCATGACGGCGCCGGCGAAGGGGACGGCGTGCGAGGCTGGGGAGTGGGGAAGCTGCTGGTCTGGTCGGGGGAGATCAAGGAGGCGGAGCTCGCCGGGGCCGGCGACGGGAGGCGAAACTGGTGGAACTGCGCGGCGGATCCGGCCGGGAGGTGGGAAGAAGGCCGGCCCAACTCCAAGAGGACCGGAAACAGGGAATGGGCCTTGAGTAAGTAAATCACCAAAACGGGCTGGTAGAAGGAGCGCGAGCGGCCCGTGTTGAGAAGGAGGCGTGGAGCGTCTCATCCTCGGCAGGCAGCAGGGTGGCCTGGGCCGGCTCGCACGACCACACGAAATCGGACGCGTGACCTGCTGTTTGACACGGATCGGGCGCGTTTGCTGGGAAGCCTTCCAGACTGAAAAATGAAAACGGTCCAGATGTTCGTTCTCTGGACTGTACACAAAATTTGCAGCATGTGAAACGTAGACTTGAATTATACTTCCATGCAATGCATCGTCCCCTATAGGTGATCTTTTCTTGTGAGGTCCAATACATGAAAGACGCAGAAAATAATGGAATAGACTGGGATACAGATACAGCCATACAGGTACGGAGGAACCTAATCAAGACGATACTTCAGTTTGACGAAACTTTTAACGAGCGCTACTACAACTACAGTATTACTAGTGGATACGAGACAATCGGCTCATCGCCGCTTGTACAAGCACGGTTTCAGCTGGGGCCAATCGATGCTCTTTGCCAGCTTACTTTTTTCCTGCAGTGGCAAGGTAAGCCAGTGAATTCAGCATGAAGGACAAGTGATCTAGGTAGTTCAGGTAGCAAAAAACTGAAACTAACCTTTTTCCTGAAGTAGAATAGAATGAACATTTTATTTTTCACATCCTGCAGAAAGGATACCAACAGCCAAATATAAAGTATCTTCAGAATCATCTATTATCGAGCAAATGAAGTGTAATCTTTCACCAATAAAAATGTGCACTGTATATCAGAAATTATGAAGGTGCCAAAATGGAAGGGACTGAACAAACTTCTAGTCCATTACAGAGGTTCACATGTAAAACAGGGCAATCGCAAATCAATGCAAATGTTTCACAAACCAGCATTGCATACCAACTCCACAAATGATAGTTAACTGATTAGTTCTCAGGTGTATTGCAAGGATGCAACGAGCGAAGCTCTCAGAGTCATGATCTAATATTACTCAATACATTGGACCACATAGCACCACCATATATTTTGGTAACCCAGCTATTTTCATTCTACATGATATAATGTCTGTGATGATACAATATAATGCCTGTCATATGGTATTTACTGCATCACACATGCTATCTTGTATTAGACACCACACAAACCATAACAAAAAATAAACCAGGAGAAAACAATGAATGGAATGGATCATGCAAGCAAGACATATTAACTTTCAGTCAAAAACTGCAACTCTGCAAGTGAACCAAAATATCAAATTGAAGAAATTCACAGGCAACCATTTGACGTGCTCTTTTATCAGGCCATGAATGGTTCTTATATAGGTAGTAGATGCAAACGTTGCAGCAAGAGGCAGAGTGTGTTTGTCCTCTCAAGGAGGCTCCGGAGAATTATGTCAAACAATTAACTCTTTTTTTATTTTCCTGATCAGCTACCCTTCATATATATAAGGTTGGCCCATTAGGCAATTAAAACATATTCAAGCTTTACAACCAATATCAACTAACCTAGTAAACCAAGGCTAACTAATCTCCTAACAATTAGCTAACTTAACTTCCAATCCGACTCCATCTCTAAAAGCAACTCGAAAAACTACTTATAATTGATAGGAATAGAGATTTTAGTGAAAAATACCCTCCAGCAGCTTCTTTAATTAGATCTCCAAATATAAGTATGCTTTATTCCAGATTTCTTGCTAGCTAAAGATGGAGGACAAACTGTTGGAGGGTGAAAAGATATAGAGAGCAATTTTTATTCAAATGGCTTTCCAAATGATATTTAGAGAGTGAGTTTAAGAAAGACTCTTGGAGATGCTCTAAAGTCCAAACATGCCTACTGCTTGCCAATATGCTTCTTGCATCGCCGATATTGTGGGCCCAGGAAGGCATCCATAACAGAGCCATATGGTCAAACTTACATATACAATTCTGGAGACTGGAAAGTAGATTGATTGGGTCCATAGAGAACCAATGCTAATTAGAACCACACGTTTCAGTACTTGCAAGCGCTTATTGTATATATAACTACTTCATAATAATGTATCAAATTAAGAACTCAAGTGAAAAAACATGCAAACCTTTGAAACAAGTGAAAAGCCAAGCTCGATAATGGCTTTAGAAAACTTTTCAGGATCAGCACCTCCGTTGTTCGGGTCTAGCCTACTTCGCACTTCAGCAATAACAAGCCAACCACTGCATAAACAAATCTATAAATAAAGAAAACAAGAAGTAGCCTTTTGCAGTAAGAGTTGCAGCAGCTAAAGGTTAAGGAAACCTTGGCTTGAGAACCCTATTTGCTTCCTCTAAGTAACTTGGATAGTTGATTCCCATCAAAGAGAGACAAAATATTGCAACATCTATAGAAGATGGCTCCAATGGAGTCTGCAGACATACCAAAAAGAAGGAATAAGTTTAGTTCAATTAATTATTTGCACACTAGTCAAAGATTCAGTGAACATTTTATTCAGTCTGACTACTCCTAGGTTCATCCTGGAAAAAAGGCAGACTGTATAATGGAAGAACAGGAGATCTCTTTGGACAGTCTCTTTGAATAGAGAAGTTATGTCTTAAGATTAATTCAACACTAGGACGATGACGAAATATTGGATGTTGTTACAAATCCATCTTTTTTGAGAGGAGGGGGGCGGGGGGGGGGGGGGGGGGGGGGGGGGAAGAAACAAGATAAAACCAAAGAGGAGGGTGAGAACGTCAAAACAAAAAAAGTGGTGATCGCCACTTGCTTAGGCTTC
>Ga0182004_10000493_pt1 | contig 24156 bp, 16 predicted proteins | sample Sormic07211540_1_FD_120479 | JGI IMG/M metagenome (GOLD analysis project Ga0182004, IMG submission 120479) | Endophyte microbial communities from Sorghum bicolor roots, Mead, Nebraska, USA - 072115-40_1 MetaG | ecosystem: Host-associated > Plants > Roots > Unclassified | place: USA: Nebraska...
GCCAGCGGAGTTTCACCATGGTGAAACTACTTCCTTCTCTCTCCTCTTCGTTTCATGCAAAAAGTGCAGTTTTGCTGACATGGCGCTCTAATAAATGTGCATGACATCCTGGTGAAACCCCCAAGGGCACTCACAGTGCAGACTCTATCATAGAGTCTAAAGTTATTTATTACCTCGAACAATGTGGACTTGGAGTCTAAATAAGACTTAGAGTCTTATTTTTTTCTACCTCTTTCTTCAATAAATATGCTGCCACATCAGCAAAATACCATAAATAATATGTAATTAAATGTGTTGAACTCTGTGATAGAGTCTTACATCGTGAGTGCCCTAGTATCCCGTCGTATACTCTCCTGACGAATAATATCCCCGTCACATATGGAAAAGAACATGCCAAAGGGAAAAGTAATACCTGACACTCGGGGGGTCGCGACAAGGTATACGGTATACCAGATGCACATGTTGGAATTTGGAAATAGAGAAGGGGCTAGATGAGTGGATGATCCTGGGATGCTGCTCCGTTTGTTATAATACTGTATCGTATAGGAGTAGTGTCACCAAGGAGTGACTAAGGAAGGGCTTGTTTGATAGAGCTCAATCGGATTTTAATTTTCTATGAGAGTTGATTCTTCGAGAGAAGTGATTCTATGGCTGAAAATGATTCTCTTTGATTCTTTAGCCTAAACTTTTAAAATTACGATGAAAAAATACTTTACAGAATAGTAGAGCTTTGAAAAACTATTTGACAGAGATCTAGCTGCCATTTGAGGCTTAATGTTTCTTCACGTGTCTATGCTAGCTTCAGATGGCTAAGTTATTAATAAATAATAGAAATATGCTCCTTCCATTTTCACCTAAACTCAGTCTTGGAATCTCTATGAAAGCTACGACAACTTGCAGAGAAAAAAAAATCTCATCACGTAGACTTCTAAGAAAAGAAGTTTCCCGTGTACAAATAGATCAATGATAAGCTTATAACCTTAGCATCAGAGCTTCCGGAATTTCCTGGAGCAAGTATCGATTGTCGCTCTAGTAGCCTAAAGAAGATTGCGGACAGTGGCAACCACTTATTCATTCACTCAAGAACAATGTAATTCTAGCTACATGTGTTAAGCACATAGTTTTAGATTGACCAATTAATTATTACCGTCAAGCTAATTTTCCTTTTGACATTCTCATGCCACCACATAGAGGCATGTAGATATAAAAAGGGGATTCTTTTTAGCGTGAAACAAGGTTAACTCAAAATACTCAATAAGCAGAAGCATTAGTTATCCTTGAAAATGAGATAATCCACCCACACCTTCTAGTAAGACTATCTTGTTATGACTTCACTCTAGTTGCAAGCCTAACCTTAGGCATCCCTCTCCTTATGGTTAAGGTTAAGGGTAATGATTTCAAACCTAGCGAACTCCTATAGTGTGATGGGTGGAGTGTACAAGGCCTAGGAACAAATTTACCGCCTATGGATAATTGGTGATTACTAGCGATTTCTACTTCATGCAAGTGAGTTGCAGCCTGCAATCTGAACTACCAAACTCGACAAATTAGTACCCTTAAGTTGGGACATGAGAGTAACTAGGTCTGGTGATACTAGATTTTGAGAATCCATACCATAGTTCTACCCCTCAAACTAGGGTTTGTTTTGTCGACAGTGGCCCAAATGTCTACCAATTTGTACCCCCTAAGTTGGGACATTATTTTCACCATATCATTAGATGATCGTTATCTTCTTGGCTGACATAGTGGACCCCACCGTATGATCTGACGGGCCTGATCAAGTAATCCAGTGAATGCTACAATGAAGAATCTTTGTCGTTTGTTCTCCATTTTAACTTGGATCTTGATCAAACTTTAAACTTGCATCCCTAGGACCTATTATAACACGTTTAACACATCTTTAACACACATTAGTCTTAGACTTGTGTTGTTGTCTCAATCACCAAAACTACAAGATATAATCATGGGCACATAATCATTACACGTGAGGGTTAGAAATTAAAATATGAGTAAGGTTATTTTTAAAATATGAGCTAAAATGGGTTAAAATAAAACTCCCAAAGCAAACCACACTAACTGTCAAGAGCGAAGCCATCCATGAGACAGGGTGTCGCGGTTGCCCCACCTACCACCCCCTCTTTTTTCTCCCTCCTAGTGAGGCAGCGACTCCTGAGATCTTCAACAAGGTTGGTGGCATGACTAAATTGCAACATGACTATCGAGGAAAGAACTATGTTGTTGTGGACTGAGGTTGCCATGGCCATGGCCCATGGCCCACTTTGAAGCCCAAAACATTAACACAATAGACGTTGAGGATTTAATTAAGGCCCCTTCTCTTTGTTGACATTAGGTGGCTCGTCGTTGCTCCTAATTGTAGTCCACCACCATGGGTTGGCCGGTCCTCTTCTTTTTGTGTGATCGTACATTGTGGTTATGGAGAGGTGGAGGATGGTGTCGAATTGCAGGGGAGCAATGTCAGCAGTGAGGATTCTGTCCTTGGAGTGGGCACCGTCGGTTCTAGGCCAAGTGAGGCCATGGATGAGGTGTTGGCACTCTAAGCCCAGAGAGAGAGCGCGCGCGAAAGAGAGAGAGTCATTGTTGGGCAAGACCAAGGCACCCTTTCACTTTTTGTCTAAAAAAGACCTGCAAATCTTAAAAATATAAACAAAATCTTAATAAGAGTCAGTGTTATGAGTGCCTTGGTTCTTTTCTTATTAAGATAAGACTAAGGCACCCATAACACTGGCAATCTTAATAAGAATATGGTGTGCATATATGACCTTTCATCGTGTTAGTTATGTCATGTTATTTGAGAACGGAAATCGTCAAGTAACACGAAGTTCCAGCTACGTTTTAATTTCCACCACGAACACGCGTCCTCTGGCTGCGACAGCTAGGCTACATTTCTTTGATCACTTTGAGAAAGTCAGAATTCGTAGGAGTTTCGTGAAGGATATCAGACACTTCACCTACAGTATATGGAGAGAAAAATGCTGAGCAGCTACAGACAGTGGTCACGGTCCAACAGTGCGACGCACGAATGGTGTATAAGTCCTGGTCACACACAGTCCACCGTGACGCTTGACGAAGCAACAGATCGATCAACAAGCGAAGTAGTTGGGGGATTTGCTACCGTGCGTCATGCACAGGCCTACAGTAGATGCGTAGTCAGTTGCCGTTCTTCTACGGATGACGGACAGAGACGTGTGCGCCCAGCGAAACTAGAGGCCATTATCTTGACTTGAGATACTGGGCCTTGAATGTCGTCTGGTGGGCTTGAGGGGTTTAGGGCTTGAATGTTGTCTGGTGGCATGGGTTCGCAAAAGGCCCGCGAAAGGAATGCAAATACTTTATTTATGTGAACAACCATACTTATATATTCATTTGTACAGGGTGGTGATTTTTACGTTTTAACTCAAAAGTTGACAGTAGCCCGATCAAAAAGAAAAAGAAAAAGTTGACAGTAGCTGGCGCCACGGGCACCGGCACGCGTACGCGCGCTACAGCGGCCAAGGAAGGACCCATCAGCGACGATCAGGCGTGAGCGTGACCCGCGCGCGCACGCGTCGCTTCGATCGGAAGCACGACCGTGTGACAGCCGGTGCCGGCCGGGGATCAGTAGTCACGTCACGGGGGCGCAGCCTCATGATTCATGGGCACGCAGATGCAGGCGACGCGCTCCGACATGCTCCGCCGCAATAATGCATCGCGCTGGTGGATCAGACACTTCGTACACAGAAATCACGGCGCGCACCCGTCGCGTCAAGGAAAGCACACGCACGCCGCAGGGCGGCAGTGCTGGCCGCCGGCGGGTTTCTTCCTTTGCTCTCGCTCAGGCCGGAGGATATTCCGGGCGCGCCGTGCAGTTGTAGCTTCGCTCTCGGCTCTCAACAACCCTCGTTGTTTGGGCCGCGCCGCGCCCGGCCGGGAGCGTACGTATGTACGTGTTCGTCCAGGGAGACAACAAAAGCAGAAAGCACGCTCTCTGTCTCGACGCATGCATGGTCACTGGACGGATGCATGGGTTGATCCACCGGCCGGTCCGGCCGGGCAGCAGTATATCAGGACTTTGGAACAGCTTGATTTTGGCACGTTTCGGACTAGACTGCATTGCAGGTTGGACCATGCATGTACACCATTGCAATTAGCCAATTATTAATAACTAGGAGCACATATACTCCTACTATGTGATATTCTAAGGCCGATCCAAATACTTTATGGATTTAGGCACTATAGCACTTTCGTTTGTATTTGATAATTAGTGTCTAATTATAGACTAATTAGACTGAAAAGATTTGTCTCACGATTTGCAGGTAATCTGTGCAATTAGTTATTTTTTTTAATCTATATTTAATGTTTTATGCATGTGCCGTAAGATTTGATGTAACGGAGAATCTTGAACTTTTTTTGAATTTTGGGGTGAACAAAACGAGGTCTAAGAGCATTAGGTCAGATAATCTATTCCCATATCCTAAAAATTTATATATGTGATCTTCTATTATTAGTTGCGTATTTTTTCTTCTTCTTTTACCTAAACAGATCACTGATACGTTTTTAAATTGATACTAGAGAGGGCTTAGAGGTAGACGATTTAAGTAATTATTTAAAACTTGCAGTAAGAAGTGATATGGTTTTTGAGAAGAAATGCCAACCCAAATCTCTTGCAGGTTTTATTCAAAAGGAACACACTAGCTATGACATTGGTCACAGTTGCAAAGATGTGTGATGAAATCAAGGACCTTCTCTCAAGTTTGACGGGTGCTAGAAATCAAGGATTGATTTTTGAGTGGGTTTGGTTTTATATGTTCCTCAACTTTTGTAAAAAATTGGTCTGATTCTCTTGGGTTCGAGATGAAGCCCAATCCTTTTCATTATCTAAAAAAAGGTATGAAAATATATAGGATGAGTACTTTATTGGATCAACCACAATCCGTTATAATGCATTTAATTGACATTTGTGGATGAATTGTTACAAAGCTTGAATACTAGTATAGCATATTACAAAGCTTGAATACTAGTTTCCTTTTCCTAGCTTCCTAGCATAAAAATAAATGAATGAGATGTTGTGTTCGTGTTGCTATTTGTATTATGTGTGTATTGCCACCTAATCATTAAAAACGTATGGGAACACTCTTCCTCCAATGACCACATAAAATATTCTCATTAACAGTTCCAAACATAAATTGTAAACACATAATATAACATGTTTTCCCCAATAAAAAGAAGAACAAACATTCATTTTTTTCCTATTCAAAATGGAAAAGTACATATAATTGTCTTATAGATGATATATTTTAGAATTCACTACTAAAATGGTGGAGTTCTCCTAGTGTTTTTAATTAGTAATAAAACGATAGCACTAGGAAATCCTCACTAGGAGAGATTTAATAGGGAAAGTTTGTACTAAATTTTGAATGTTAAAACACTAGGAGAAGCCACATCATTAGGAGAAGTTGAAAATTGTGTTTGTGATTTACTGCATAAATTACTCCATTAGGCGAAATCAAATTCCATTTTCCTGCATTAATGTTGATGATTTTTTTTTCACAAATTTTAATTATTGAAGCGGAAAATACTTTGTGGGCAGGGGGGCGATACTCGGACGCACTTTTACAAATGATTTATGCACTATTGAACTAAACAATATAGCTAGTTTATTTTGGGGATTTAGTTCGACTACTCTCCATTCAATTTTGATTTCCCAAGGGAATGGTGCATATATATAGATCTAATCACCCATATGGATTACTTTGCAGATCACTTTTTCATTAACATGGGAAACATAATTATTATTCCTAAGTTAGATTTGAATTGTACACTTTCAAAGGATTCTTAAGTAGCCCTAAACAGTATAGTTCATTTGGTGAACTTAATTTGTTTTTCCTTCTGAATTCCATTCCCAAGGGCACAGTGCAATGTGGATCAAACAAGTCAAATTAAAATTATTTACCTATGTTATATTTTGCAATCCCTTTTTCATTAGAAATTGTGCCTATTAATATAGACTATTATTTTGAATTGTCCGGAGTCCGGACAATAGTGACTGTGCAAATTGACAGCTAATTTAACCGCAAATGAATGCAATTAAACCCACACGTTGAAAAAAAATCACATAGTAGCAGTACATGGAAAATGACAAGAACACGAAGGAACATATATATATATATATATATATATATATATATATATATATATGGCACTGTTGCCAGATTTACCAGATGCCGATCGAACTAGTTCTCCATGGTAAAAAAAGATGTCCTTGATGAACAGACGCAAACATGGGACTGGAGGAGGCACAACGACTTTTCTACAGGCGAATTGAAGGGGTCCAGGAACAAAAAAATAAAAAGAGAGAGACAGAGAGAACATGAAATGAAAGGGATTGTTGAAATAGAGAGGAGACAATCAAGTCTGTACCTATCGATCGGATCATCAGTGGCCTAGGTGTTCTGACTTGATTCTCCATTTCTACCCTCAAACTGGAAATACTCTAGTTAAACGACACGCGATACTGAGATCAAGATCTGAGATGAAACCCTAGAATGCAGCACAAGGGCGATAGCCACTCTGCGTGCCAGATTCAGAACATGCCTGCCTAACCGGCTAGAATGGAGTGATGCCCATGTTGGCTGCTGCAGCCGCTGCCGCTGCAGCGTAGAGTCCATCTTTGAGAAGCATGTCTTCAGCGCCATCCTGTATATCACAGCCCAGGAAACCGCTAAAATTAAGATGGGTGTGTGCTTACAAAGTACAAAACATTGAATTACTAAATTAAACTCATCAAGAGAAGCATATATATAATATTATATATGGTAATAATATAGTGTTGCTGCTGGGGATGCTCTGAATTCTGTCAAAGTGTCAAGTGAGGATTTGGAGACATACAAATATACATCGAGTTACTACGGTTTTCAATGTCAGTTTTATATTTGATACCTGAGTCTTGAAGGTCTTCTTGAGGCCCTGGTCCGGCATGAGGCCGAAGTGGATGTGTGGGAAATGGGCCCACTGATAACAAACACAAATGAGAGGAAGACAATGCAAAATCAGGATCGCATTAGTATAGAGTACTTCGAAGCAAATACTGAAAACGAACACTATCTGTATGCTTTGGCTGTGCCGGTGGGGCAGCAAACAGAGCCTCAGCCCACACCCAGGCACAAGCAGCCAGCACCAGACACATGCTGTCGCTGTGTCCATGCTGACATTGTAAAGTGATGGGTCAAATCACAAGACACGCAGACAGCAAGCTAGCCACGAGTATAGTTGTTGTTACTGCTGTGCGTCTGGGGAGGAAGAAGAAAGTTTACATTCTTTGCGGCTGCGCTGAACGCCTCCCGGTGGGTGATGTCCGGGTTCCCGGCCTTGATGCGCTGGATCTCGTCCCTGCAGTGCACGCAGCCAGCAGCACACATTTACTAGCTAGAAGACGATAGATGAGCAAGCATGCAGGAGCAGGATACGGTGGCACATATGATAGAGCTAACTGGTAAAGGGAAAATGCATGCATTTTATATGCAGGGGGGAAAAAATCTTACTTGATGAACCGGTTGTATGCCGACGGGACTCTCTGCCGCTTCTCCGGAGCTGCAAAGTTAGATTTGTAGGGTTAGATTCGAGTCAGCACACAGCATGCACATCCATAGGAAACATGGCAGAATGGGTACGCTTATCTAGAGCTAGCAGCAACTACTCCACTATGCTGCATGCCGACTGTTTGCAACAGATGAAGAGCGATGGATATGGGCAACCTCTGCCTACAACAAGACATGATTGTATGTCTCGCGCGCTAGGCTTTCCATCGATCCCGATAAGGTCCTATATTTTTAAATAGAGTAACCCCCTATGTATGTTCCACGCATGGACATGGTGAAAAATGTTCATGTAATTTAACCTTAGCTTTTGTATATGTATTCTAACACTGCACGCAATAAGAAGGGGTTGTCATCCATCCAGTTTTAAGCACAAATAAAAAAACTGTTATTGTTATTCCAGCAGACTGCACGAACACGGTGGTCTGGCGTCTGCGTTCCCCTCTACTCAATGCAAAAAACTGTAAAACAACAACAAAAAAATGTACGGGAAACTAGGGCGGTGTTTGTGCTCCCAGGAACAAACAGTGCGTTGCACGGCTTTCCCGAGTTCACCCCCTCCACACATCACGCTGTTTGCTTTGAGCCTTTGATTAGCGTAGTGATTAATACCCTTGGTTCGGAAAAGTAATGCAGAAGTACCCAAAAAAAAGAGGGGTGAGAGAGAGACAGAGAAGATCAGGAATCCAAGGATCGGATCGGAAACAGAAAGAACAAGAAGTCCTTACGCCTGTTCACCGACGGGGCGGTGGTCTTGGGCAGTTCGGGCTCCTGCTGCACAGGCTTGGCTGCCGGCATCGGCCCGGCCGGCAGGTTGCTGGCGCAGCTGCTGTTGCTGCCGCCCGTCATGGTGCTGCTGCTCAGGTTGGCGCTCGCCTGCTCCATGAGGAGGCTCGGCGCCTGGAGCGCCAACTCGTCCTGCATGCGCAAAGAAGCAAGTTACACACACACACACACTCACTGATCTGACCTCAGTTGTCTGAGGCTGGCTCTGATGAGCGCGCTAGCTAGCTGCAAACTTTTGAGTACTAGATTAAGCTAACTAGGGACGAAGAAACGTCGAAACTTAACATGCACTAGCAGAAGGTTAAAGTGTTAAACTGATGGGTTTCGTCCATACATACCAAGAGGCCATGCGGGGATGTGGGCGAGAGCAAGGAGTGACCGAAGTTGAGATGGTTGGCCGGCGGCGCGGCGGGCGGGAGCAGGAGGCCGCGGAGGTTGACGGAGAGTAGGTTGGCGCAGTGGCCGCAGCGCACCGTCACCGTCTTGAACAGGCTGCTGCAAGGCACGCCGACCTATATAGACAGCTGAATCGATCAACACAAAGAATGGAAATGGATAATACGTAGTATATAACAAACACCGGCCCCGGCCGTCAACAAGAAGAAGCCGGGCGGCGCAAACACAAACAAAGAAGAAGCGCGCGGGGGTGTGTGTCGGTAGGTGGGGGTGGGGCGCTCGAACTCGCTCGGCGCCACCGCATGCACGTACGGCGAGGATGGTGTCGCAGCAGTTGCAGTGCACGTAGCAGAGCTGCTCGGTGGGGGACGGCGCGAGGTGGTCCAGCGGGAAGGCGGCCGACGACGAGGACGAGGACGACATCATGATACGATCTCCAAGTAAGACCGAAATGTAGCAGCTAGCTCCCACCACCACCTGATCCACCTGAGGCGCTGACGCTGTCGAGAAGATCGATCGATCCGACGAGCGATGGAGCGAGGAGTCGTCGTCGAGGACTCGCCTTCTTGCTCGATCCGGCTAGCTAGGGCAAGCAAGGAACGGATCGCAGGGAAAGCAAAGCAAAGCAGGTAGCAGAAGAGGGCGCGTGGTGAGAGATCGGATGAGGAAGGAGGCCGGGCGGGGGGAGTCGAAAGGGGAATTTTATACGACTACTAGGAGAGGGCCGGGGCAGGAGGCCAGAGATATCCTTTTGGTCCCCTTTGATTTGATGAGTGTGATTTGATGGTTAGCTAGCTGCGTTGTGGGCTGGCTGGCTAACTTGCGATTTGATTTGATGGACCTGCCCGATTCGAGAAAGCCTCGGATCTGTCGTTGTTCCTGATTTGATTGAAAGCCACAGCCCACAGCACGCAGCAACAACAACCAACCAACCCACCCAAAGCAAGGCTTCTACTCTTGCTTGCTTGCTTGCTTGCTAGTTGCTACTCCTACTACTACTACTACTACTGCATGTGGATCTTGCCGCGAGCGGCGAGGGAAAGGCAGGCAGGCAGGAGGAGGAGGAGGAGGAGGACGGCATGGGGTGTGGACCGCGGCGCGGACAGTGTGGTGGATATATGGCCCCTGGACAAAGGGAAAAGCGAGCGAGGTGCAGGAAAGCGAGCGAGAGCCGTTGGTATATGTGACTGACGACGGGCGGCAAAGCAACACGCCAAGCGCTACCGGTCCGCCTCGCCTGTCTCCGGCCGGCTCCGCGCACTGCACCGGGCCGGTCGGCATCTCGAGACTGTGTTGGCGACTGCGAAAAGCGGGATGAGTGGTGGGGATCGCCCGGGCCCCGGGCCCAACTGTGCCACGATGCGCGCGGTCTCCCCGGCCTCAGCTCGCTCTAGCTAGTCCCCCCTGTGCCCCCGCGCGCGCGATCCATCCATGCATGCATCCATCGGCAGGCAGCCCGGCCGCCGGGGCGAGGGGCGACGGCACGCAAGGTCGTGCGTGCATCCATGCGACCGATCGGTGTCGTGCTGTACGTGACTCGTGTGCGTGCGCGGGATATACGGAGCAAAGCGCGATCGACGGCCGGCCGCCGGCGCACCGTAGCATACGTGTGTCGTGTGGTACGTCTCTCTGTCTTTCTCATCAATGTGCCTGGACGCGTTGTGTCGCCACGCGCGCAGGCCAGCTGATATATAGAGCAGTCACACCACACGTATAGGAGGAGTAGTATATGTGAGGGTGGCCGGCCGATCGATCTGACCGGTCCGGCGCGGGGTGTGTTTCGTCGCATAACCGGGAGCGTTTTCGCGAGACAAAAGCCTGACCGTGGCTCGATTTTCCTGGGCACGGTACGGTACGGTGGAACCCAGGCTTAAATGGGGCCGAGCGACCAGGTACTTCCTATATACCTACGTAAAGGTAATGACCCTAGTACGTACGTGCGTGTATGCCTGTCTCTCCGAGACATTACGGCTGACGATAAGTATATCCTACTTCTTCCTACGATAAGCACCGGTTCAGGAATCTCTACATGCGCGCGGACTGCAAAACTGCTTGGTCTCAAAAGCAACTCAATGTTGGGAATCCTATCTGCCCATCTCTTTTCCCCGTCATGAATCATGTTGTCGCTTGAAATTCTGTGGGACGCTTGCATGATATTAAGTCAATACACATATACTATCTCCTGATTATATATCTTGGAATTTTTTTCGATTATTAGGTAGGGCTCGGCTCACGCTTACTCTCTGTGGCTTCAAATGTAGGTTGCTATATAACCTTCTCGACTTTTCTCTAAGCATAAGTAACCCTACACTAGTACAACCAATTTTTCTACTGGTTCGAAACGAACACACGCCAGTAGAAAGAAAACGGTGGGCCCTCGACTAAAAACCACCAGTGTAAACATACTTACATAGGTGTTTTTGTAAGATAACCACCTAGAAAAATATGTAGTTTGTCCTAACAGTTTTCCTTACTAAATCGCCTGCAAAAACAATTTACACTGCCGGCTTTCATGGAGAAGCCGCTTGTAGAAATTGATTGGCGGTTTCTTTATCCAACCGTCTGTATAAATGAATTTACACTGACGGCTTTTGTTGGGCAACCGCTTGTATAAATTGAACCATTTCATTGCTTGTTTTCTTTACCCACCCGCCTACATAAATGAGTTTACACTCGCGCCTGTCATTGGTCAACGCTTGTATAAATTGACATGTTTCACTATTGGCTTTTAATGTCAGCTCCCTGCAATCTTCAACGGTCGACTGACCAATAACAAGAACTTATTGTAACAAACAGTTTAGCAATTTTCCTCTTCAGGAGTACCGGCCACTCCCCATTTCTGGCGACTTGGATGGAGCTCCAAACACCAAAAATATGGGGGCACGAAGAAGGTTAGCGATCGCGGAGGTGCTGGCTAATAAATAAAGAAGGTCAGTATGTGTACTGCCACTCCTTTTGCATTAGTGTTTAAGCTTTCTCACTTTCGGGTTAAAACTAGCTAGATATAGAGAACTTAATTTCTTGCATATGGTTGTGTTTTGTGAGACGCTTAGTGCATGGTGGCTTCGAAGATTTGGATTAGTGGTGTGCTCTCAAAGTTAAAAACAAGTTATAGTTATTGAACCATAATTTCTGAAGTAAATTAGAATGCTGGTGGTGAACCAAACTTCTGATTTTCGCAGAGAGATATTCATGCATGATTTTCACATAGAAAGATTTTCGCATGCAATCCTATGTGACAAGCTAAAAAATATGCATACAGAGCACAACCTAACTTCAATAAAACAAGCCAAGCAGTTTTCCTTTTCACGAGGAGGTGCCACAGTCATATGCATAGAAACATATAGTCCTATGAGAATTGATATTGACAAAGATGGAAAGTATTTTGATCCTCATGGCGAGTTAGCTAAACCAGAGTACCAAGATATGGTTGTTGACACCTCGGGTGGCACACAAAATTAACCGCAAGCGCACGACTGTGAGTCGTAGCTTTTCACTTAAGGAGTACTCTTAGGGTTATCGAATCCACGAGGAACGTGAAGTGATCTAAAGGCTAGAGGGAAAGATGACTATGGGGATAGAGGTATAGAGGCTAACTACTAGGGTTGGTCCACCACCATCACTACACTAAGGACTTATATATATTCCTGACTTATGCACTATGAGCGTATGCGTCCTAAACTCACCCAAGAGGGTTGATTAGGCACGACGCACAATGAGCTCTACGTTTTAAGAACTAGGCCCAACGTGGTGGAATACATAGGCTAGCAGGGTTGTCACCACCTGCCGCTACCATAGCTATCCGAAGGCCTAGCCATATTCAAGGGTAAGTTATAGCCTAAGCACCACGCTTAATCTACGCACTTACTACTCTAATCCAGATCCTAGAACTAGAGCACTCTAACCAAGCAATGAAACAATCACATAAATAGGAATAAATAAGTACTTAGAGATAATAAAGGTTGATAGGATTACCAAAGAAGAAGCATGGAGTAGAGGGAAGCAGAGGTCGCTGACAAGCACAGGTCCTCTCTTGACTTCTCCTCTTGTCCTCTCTAACTCCTCTTCCATGGGAGGCAACTAGCTACTCACTAACTTTAGGAGTCTAACTATCACATGAGCCTGCCTACTCTCGAAGTGACCCGAAAGGGGGGGGTTATAGGCTGAAGGTGATGGGGGCACTATGGGAGCTCTGAGGAGTGGTGGGCACCTGAGTGGAGTGGCGGACGCCATGCCCGAAGTGGCGGCCGCCATTTGATTGAACCGCTTTGCCATCCCATGGTCTAGTGGCGACTAGAGGCAGTAACTCACGCCGGTGTAACGTTTCCCATGTGCCAACCATGCCATTTGGAAGTGGAGGTTGGGCAAAATCCTTGTGTGCTATCCCTGAGCCGTCCATGTCAAAGCGACTTAGTTTTGATGGCTGTGGACGCTTGGGAGAGTGATGCGACACATCGGTGACATGGTAGAGCTGACTTGGCGAAGTCAGGCTGGCGGGCGCCACCTCCTGGCTCGCGGGCGCCACTTGGCAGCGTGCCAAGTATGCCACTTGTCTCCATTCTAGTTGATTTCGCCTTGTTTTGCCCTAAAAATACCTATTTTGCCCCTGCACTCACAATTCTCTATGTACAAGTGGAACCAAGTGAAATATGACATAAAAATTAGGCATATGTTGATTTTGACCACTTATTTGATGATATGTTGATGGCAAAAAGGTGTGTTAAGACTTAAGAGTCATAAACAATGGTTGATATTGACAGGCTACAGCTGAACCATGAGGATTATTAGAGTAGTCATGGGAACTAGTAAGGAATGAGTGGAAAACTTTGTTGTTGACACTTGGGTACGATGATTATGGATTTATAATTGTTTGTAATCTGCCATTACACTTCCTACAAAGAAAAACACTTCCTATCATTTATTTATATTTATAATTGCCTAAGATATAACTCACTATGATTTTAATTTATATATAATCTTGAACTTCTGATAGGGATCAGAACTTCTGACCTTCGAAACCGCAAACGGTCGATCAAAAGCACCGCTTGTGCAAAAAAAAATCCTAAGGCAGCTTGTCCAACAAACTGCCACCGTAGAAATAGACTTCACACGCGACTAGCGTGCAAATCTGCTAGTGGTAAATTCTTTCCACAGGCGCTTGATGTAACCAACCGCCTATGTAGCTGGCATTATCGCTAGCGGTTGACTTATAGAACTGACAAGGTTATCAGAATTATACTAGCGTCTAGTTGCACGTGAAAATGGTATTATCGCTTGCGGCTCACTAAAATGTACCACCAGGGAAAGTTGATTACCACTTACGGTTTCCAGGTAACCGCTTGTTTATTAGTTAGTTTCTACTGGCCTTTTCCACTGGCTGTTCCAGCAACCGCTAGCAGAAATGCCTCTTGAACCGCCAATGGAAAGCTCGGCTGTACCAGTGCAACTTACTTGGTGATTTCCTTGTGCACTGCCTATAGAAAGCTAAAAGTAATTTCAAATGATTTCTCTATGAAGGAACACACTATCCTAAGATATCAAAACAATGACGTGACCAAAAGTTAGTGTGGCATTATTAGATCAATAATACAATTCATGAGTGGATTTAGTAGAGAATAGGTCTCATCCCTCCCGGTCCTCCAACTCAGGAGATGTTATTTTTGAGTCGTCAAACTTTGCTTCAGGTGTTATTTAGTTCCATAGCTCAAGAAATGCCTCTATTTATAACCTGGTGGGGTGAACGCGCGCCGTTGGATGAAACCGACTTAACAAGCAACCGAGATGACTCCTCAAAGGCGGTGGAGAAAGCTTCTAGAAGGGGAGGCCAAACCCTAGCCATAGAGGGTCCCCTTGCTTTGAGAGTCTTCTAGAGTCTTCCTGATCCCTCTAGTGTCCTCCTTCCGCCGCGGATAAGTTTCGTGGTTAATTGGCACTTAAATCCCTCTTTTAAGCTCTTTCTGAAATAATCCATGAAAATTACAGAATATGTAAAACTTGTGAAAATTGTCACTTTAAACCCTAGATTAATATGGTTTCATATTTTCCTTTGAGTTTTAAGTTCTAATAAAATTGACGTTATCAACCGTCGACACAGACCCAGGCGTAGGAGTCTAGTTGCTTGGCTCTAGCGGCGACTGCTACGTGGAGTGATCCGGACCCTAGGGGCGTGTAGATCCAGACCTAGTGTTGCATGTCCGGTTGTAGGGTGCTCAAGAGAGGAGTTGATGTGGCACGATTATGTGATCTGCACTCCACGGCGGTGGGTCTGGTCAGTGATGTTGCACCTAGTCTGGAGCTCTTGGGAGCTCTCGATGTGGAGTTGATGTCGACCGGACCGTGGAGCTAGTGAGTCCGATCAGGTGATTTGCACTCCACGGTGGTGGGTCTGGTCGGTGATGTTGCACCGAGTTCAGAGCTCTTGGGAGCTCTCGGTGTGGATTTGACGTCGACCGAACCCTAGAACTTGTGAGTCCGATCAGTCTCGACCAGGAAGTCTAGTTTGAAGACTTCGCACCCGAACTGAGATAGCCATTGGAGATGAGCGATATCAGTTCAACGTAGGCACACATGGTGTCAGCTGGCGATCGAACCCTATGAACAGTGCGGGTCTAGTCGGCCAAGGAGGGTCCAGTCCAGACCCTGCGCAGAGGGGTTTTGAGCAATGGCTCTTTTAGCCCCTTGGGCTACAAATAGAAGTCTTGGCCAGCATTGGAGTGGTTGCTGAGCATCCTTTGGGCTTGGTGGCTTTGTGTATGTGTGCTTGGAAGCCCTTTAAATCACATACACTTGATAGTGATCATCCGATTGAGTGTGAATGTGATTATTGTGAGAATTAGATTTTCTTGGTTATTATGAGAATTTATAGGGTTTATGTTTCTTGCTTATAGTGCATCTTGTGAGGATTAACATGCAGAGTCTTTTTTTGAAACATAAATATAGAAGCAGATGCTCATATAAGTGCATGCGTACTCACTCCCCTATGAACCTGTGCACACAACGTACCCTACTCTTGTAAGCACCTCTAAAAGGCTAGGATGCTCGGCCAATCGATTTTGAGATTGACGAAGTTATTATACGGACCTGGTTGATGACGAGTGCTGCCACTGAAATAATCTTATCGTTAAATCTAGAAAAAATACGCACACCCCTATTAAGTCGAAGATTTAACCTAGTTAAACAACTTTCACCACAAAAAAGACCTAACCTGCTGGACTCACTCAGTTCTCAAGGTGGAAAACTCCTTTGGAGCCTCTAATTACTAATAGTATAAGATTAAAGGTGAGGATTTTTATATATAAGCGACCATTGGTAAAGGCATTCTTGCTTCACCGACACACATTCACACATGGAACAATATTTTCTCTCACAACAAATCATCAGCCAAAAAACAGCCAGCCAAACTAAGAAAAATCGCTGGTCGTTATCGTCATTTGAATTGTTATATCTACTTTGGCAATGTGACGTGTACTCATATGGACTACTGTGGGTTGTTTTGCTTGCTTGAGACGATTCACTTTGTTCCTGTGTTAATAAAGGAGTGCTGAGTGCAGTACACACCTGAAGTGCCTGGTAATGGTAGTGCCGTAATCAGTGAACAGTCGCTATGAGGGAAATTGTAATCAGTGAACAGTGCAGCATTAAAACTGGAGCACCCAAAAGTTTTCCAGACGGCCGCCTGACAAACGATGAATTTAATTTGACGAAGACCATACATATACGGAGGTAATAAGGCCACTCGTTCTCAAATTTACGAGAAAAATTGACGTAGAGTATACTCCTGTCTACCGTTAATCTATTCCTATCCAGCTACGGGCAATATATCGAAAGATGAGTTACCCACCGCCGGTGGTGAAAATTAGATCACGCAGTGACCTGAGAAAATGCATAGTAGTATGCTCGTAGCTCGCTGGCGCTGCCGTTGGATGATGGATCCCAGTCCCAGCAGTATTCAATCGTTATTCCCGAGAGCTTGCGCGCTGGCTGGCACAGCGCAGCAGCCGCGGCACAGCAGGAGCAGGAGCAGGAGCAGTAGCAGTTCACTAGAGCACTGCACAGCAGCAGGCCGGCCAGGCAGCAGGGCGCGACAGAGGTGGGGGGACGGAGAGGAGGATGGAGGAGCTGAGGACGACGACGATCGAGCAGGCGACCAGGAGCCACGCGCCGGGACGAGAACCAAGGAAAAAACCTAAAGAAAGGGAGGCGCGAAAGGGACGTGTGCGTGAGCAAGGTTGCTTTCAGCCTTTCACGCGCTAACCAGTCAGTCGTCAGCCCATTTTAGTTTGTCTTCACACACAGGATCGCCGGCCGGTTTTGTCTAAAAAATCAGTAGCAGAGAAATGCCGGCCGAGGGCATCCTGCAGATCGGCCGATCGATGTGAAGGCATGCAGTAGTACAGCTCGTCATTGCATGCGTATACGCGCGTGTATGCTCCTTCCTTCTAGTACATGCCATGCGTGTATGTACACGGCCTACTCTCTGCATTCGCATGTGATGCTTGCAGCCTTTTGCAGGTTGTCGTTGGTTCGATCGATCAGCTAGCTAGGTCTAGATCCTCTTCTTCCTCTCGCTCCTCCCGTTCGCCATTGAGGGTATTGTTTAGTTCACTCTAAAAATCAAAAAGTTTTCAAGATTTCCCGTCACATCAAATGTTGTGGCACATGCATGAAACATTAAATATAGACGAAAATAAAAAAAACTAACTACACAGTTTAGCTGTAAATCACGAGACGAATCTTTTGATCCTAGTTAGTCCATGATTAGATAATATTTGTCATAAACAAATGAAAGTGATACAGTACCGAAAACTTTTTACTTTTAGGAACTAAGTCCGAGGTGCTACAGCGGGTCGAGTATGGCCGCAACAGTTGCCCTAGCTATAGTATGTCCGGTAGCTAGAGCTAGCCAGCTATAGCTACAACGTATTACTCACATCTCCAACTGGTGCAACCGTCCGCTCCTGCTGTAGTAGTGGCCAGTAGGAGGGAGTAATCGTAACCTTGTAGACGGACGCGATAGATACCTTTGCCGCGATGAAAAGCTCATGGCCGGAACGGGTGCATTGAAGATGGTGAATGTACTAGAGGCCTCGCATAGGCAGAGACAGGGAGAGACGAAGGCATGGAGGGCAGCAATTATAAAGAAGGGAAGGCTTTTCCAGGAGTACTTTTTGATGATTTGACCTCACACTATCCCATCGACGCTCGGCAACAAAAGAGTCAGCAGCAGCTGCTGCTGCTGCACAGCGCACAGGGAGAGAGATCCATCGTCTATGTAATTGCACACTACACACTGCATGCCACTTTTTTCTCTTTTCCCTCGACATCGCCGTGCTACACATACTACACTTTTGATGATTCCTCAAATTCCTCCCGCCCTATGCTTTCCCTGCCGACTGCCGAGTTGGTCTCCCGGGGACACAGGGGATTTTTTAGTATACCGCGCCGCGCCGGCCTTATCGATCAAAGCCGTGCATGGGATCCTAGCAAAGCTACAGCTTGCTGCTTGGCGTGGCCGCCGCAGATGCGTGATCGCCGGCCGGCGATATATGATCAATCGCAAGCTCTTGCCCATCGATCCGCATGGATTTGATCTTTTCCTGCGTGAATCGTGATGACAAAATAATGACAACACATACCTATCTATAGATGAAAAACATTTATATATAAAAAAATAGGTTAAAACCATACAATACCTTACTGAAACATTACTCATCTCTACGTACCCACTGCAGCAGTATTATCTTAAAAACTCCATATTATTTTATGCGTGCTGTTGAATATACTACATCCATTTCTTATGTTAATGACACATATATAAATAAAACCAGGAATGTCAGAAACTGTACATGACTATAGAAAAAGGAGCAGGGGGATCCATTAGACAAATATTAAAGCCATGTAAAGATTTTGCACATACATGAAATACATTCTAGAACGTAAGGTAACTTGTAATCTTATATACTAATTGACATGTCAACCCATCTCTACGTACCCACTGCAGCAGTTGGTATATGTTTAAGTGCCTAGAAATTACACTTCCTCCAACCAATAGATGATAAAGACATTCTATACATGGTCAAAACGCATTTGGCAGGTAATTTGAAAACATACAAAAATTGACTTGTAGGTGGTTTCATGAAAAAAACACCTCTTGTAACAGGTTTTGAAAGTTCTGCCATCTATAAATAGTGTTATTCTAAACGCTAAACAGTAAACAGACATCGATCATCCTCTGTTTACTGCTTAGACCATATATGATATTTGAATGGAGTTAAGCGACCTAGATTAGTTTGTATAGTACCATTAAAATTAGCATATTTATGCGAGTAAAAGTATGTATTCTAACAACCAAAAAAATGGGAAGCAAGTTAGATCCCACTCCCCTCATATATTTATGATCAATGCCAGTTAGGTGGCTGCAATTCAATTTGGTCGCTGAATATCCAGTGTTCTATCGCAAATCTTTCTATTGACTAAATGGTGAACTGAACAGGCGTTTAGCCCATCTAATAATGTTTACACATGTTCCATAGGTTGTTTTATTCCCCCATTTAAATAGTCAAACCGTTTAATAGATAGATCGTTTAGGGTCTAAGGACACTCACAATGCAAGACTCAATCACAAAGTCTAAGACAATCAATTACATATTATTTATGGTATTTTGCTGATGTGGTAGCATATTTATTGAAGAAAGAGATAGAAAAAATAAGACTCCAAGTCTTATTTAGACTCTAAATCCACATTGTTCGAGGTAATAAATAATTTTATACTCTATGATAGAGTCTGCATTGTGAGTGCTCTAAATGACATGGTTAGCATTTGTTTAATGTTTAAACGGGAACTGTGCCTAGAAAACCCTGCACGTGAATTTTGACATAATCATATTTGGTAGTTAGTAAAAAGGACCATAGTTATGATAACTTGGCAAACTTGACGTATTGTAAATATGCCTTGTGAAATGCATAGGAGTTTTTGCAGTATACTACATCTGATTCTGAAAGTATATCATTTTGGTATTCTCTTCTGTTAAACTTTAACTTAGACTATCACTATATTATAGGTTACATAGATTCATAACACATAGTTGATGTGTTGTCATATTCATCATGGTGCTTTGCATTATATAATTTCTACTATACAGAATGGTATGTTTTAATGAAAAAAATGCGAGCCAAAAAGTATCACATTAGATACTATGTCACTACATATATCCTAAACGACCACCTACATTTGGAATTGTAAGGAATATATATATATATATATATATATATATATATGTGTGTGTGTGTGTGTGTGTGTGTGTGTGTGTGTGTGTGTGTGTGTGTGTGTGTGCACGAGGTCATGCTGCAGGAAAATAATGATCGAGTCCTGTTCATCCATGTGCTATTTTCTTTATTGACGTGATAATAAGCATCTTGGATATATAATTAATCATACAGTAGATGCTGGTTGACCACACCAGGCATGCTCTTAGATTTTGCCAATCCACAAATCCAGAAGTACTATGTAATATCACATCATGGAGTTCACTTTACACTGGAGCTGTTCGTTACTGTCTTGGCGTAGGTGTTGCTTTTTGCTCATGCATGTGAAGCTGCTGGCCCATCCATAATCCGCTGCTTCCACGAGCAAGCTGCCAAGTAAAACCAATATAAAAAAACCACATGAAGCTGCCAAAAGCAGTGAAGCACCCACATGGGAAGACCAGCATCCCAATCCATCTCTCCCCAATCTTGTCCTCCAATATCCATTCCCTCTAGTAGACTTGCATTGCATGGCTGATGGCTGATGCTAATCCAGACTGCTTTATTTCCCTCCATTTTACACTATAGCCTGCTGGGTGCTGGGCACAGCTCCACGCAAACCAAGAGATATGCCCTTGCGGTCGTCCATCTTTATTCCCTTCTCAAGTAGTGCTCGTGCCTACACCAATTGTTCGTGGACAGGGCGCACAGGCAAATAAACCTTTTCAGAACGTGGGGGATCACTAAAGATAGCTACAGCAAGTTAGTGTCACCGGCCGGCTAGCTGCTGTTAGGTTTCCACTCCAAATAGCATGGTAAAATATCTGAAAAAACGATTGCATCTCGATCAGTTATATGTGCAATAATCCTGTTCCGGAAATGCGGTTCCAATTCACACGCCTATATTCGCACGCCTAATTAGTCTGTTGTTCACCCATTCTGAATTTTAGGCAGAAGAGATACCGATTATATTAAAAAGAAAAGGTTCGGCCGGACTAGGTAAAATGACAATACAACGGTAAACCCTGGTCAATATAGTCACAACAACCGAAACAACTAATCACAATGGCCACCCCATCCCGCGGTTCTACCAGTAGACAATTTTTGCACCTACACCCGTACCTACTACTTCTCTAGCAACTAACAACCCTAGAGCAAGCGAGGCCTCTTTAATCTTTGATGATGAATTGATGATCAGTTCGTTGGGAGATATATAGCTAGTTCCTCCGTCTGGGATTTGCAGAACGTGGCGGAAGGAAGGCAGCACTCTGGGCGGCGCCTCTCCCGGCCTGCAAAATTGCAGATTTGTTTTTGACGCAATAGGTTTTCCGTTTCATTGGGGCATGCAGCTTGCAGAAATGCAGAACAGATTTGCAGACCGGCTGCAAATTACAGAATGGCAAAGAGTAATAACCGCTTTGTGACATTATTTTCTCTGTGCAGCCGGGCGCATGCATGCATAACACAGGCTAACAGCGATCGGGCTGATGCCACTGCCGGAGCTAGATTATGTCCTTACGGCCGGCCGGTTGGCCGCTAGCTCTCGTCGGTCTCTCGAGCATGCAGCTGGTCCCCGTATACGCGTGCAACAGTCCACAGCTAGTACTCCTCTCTCCCTTTACCGTTCTTGGAGAAGAGAAACGGACAAAAGAAAAGGCAAGGCGCCCAGGCAGAAACTATGAGATAGTCTCCACACACTTGACAAATCATATAGATCATTACTCACATAGAAACCATATATATTAGCAATGGTTGGTTTCTTCATGATAACTTTTTGTTCTAATCATTTTTCTTCTCATTATATCATCTACCTATCACATATTTTTTTTTCTATCTTGTACTACGTTAGAATCTTGTATAAGAAACCATTACCTTCTCTCCCTTCCCCAGTCCCAATATATGTCACATCATCATTTTTCTTAGTTGACCTCCTAATTAATAGCCATACAAAAATCATCATAGCTTTTAGGTTGAGACTGGCCTAAGGCATGCTGCATTGACACCTTAAAATCGGGTTTGGTACAAGAACCATGGATCTTTTTGAAGGAACGTATATATAAGTTTACATAAAACATATGGGGTCCACATTAAAAGTCATACACTGGATTTAAAATCACCTTAGTTTTTTTAATCAAAATTGGTTAAAATTTGTTACAAATGATTCAATACAACATGTACTGCTTTTCTGCCAATTAGCACACTGCCAGATCAACATGTTAGCTCCACATTAAAACTGGAGCTTAGAACCAAAAGTTCGTGTTTACACCTTAAAATTAACAAATCTGACTGAAATTTGTTATATATGATTTAAAGTAATAAGCTACTAGGTGCCAATTAATTAGGCCATGAAGATAAGGGTTCCACATTAGAAGCTGGACCCAGAAAACAAAATCTTGTGTTGATACCTTAAAATTGTAGTACAATCAATGACTCAACCTATTAGACACGATGTATACTTGTAATATATAGAAAACCAAACAACACCCAATGGTTCAATTAACCAATAAACTCAACAAAGGAAAACCCCAACAAAGTTCTATCGAACCTAGCTAATTTTTTCTATTAAACCGAACCCAATGCAACTTACTAAGATCCATTCAAACCCATCCAAAATGTACCCACTGGAGGAAACCAAACACATTAAACCTATTTCATCAACACAGTCCATTTTGCAGACCTTGGCTAGGCATGCATCCGATGCATGGAACGATCGAGCTAGCCAAAGGTGTGTCTTGTATTCTTGTGTGGCGGTCTCGATCTGTAGGCGGCTGCAGACCAAAAACGCGACTGTTGAAGCTATTGTGGGCGCATGTGGCGCGCCGCTGCAGCTGCATGCGCATACACGTACAGGGGCACCGCGCACTCATGTTCCCATCGCCATGCAGTAGTCACGCAGAGACGCAGCAGATTAATTGATGCAGGCATGGGCGCGTTGCAAGTGCGGCGCATGCATGCGTTAAATATGATCCCTGCATCTCCTCGGATCCATGCAATGTGCATTATTTGTGTCGTGTGTGACGCCGGAAACCGGTGTGTGTGTAAATCGATCTCGAACCAATCCATTGCGCTTGCAGGAATCAGCTCGAAACATGCAGGCATGCAGGCACACAGCTGCTTTGGCTCCGTGCTGACCGGAACGGCCGCCGTAAGCAGGCTAGCTGGAGCTGCAACAAGCTGCTACTTGTGCTGCCGTGCCGCTAGCTCAGAACGCAGAAGCAAAGGCCCCAGCCCCACAGGGCTAGTCGAGTAAACAAACGCAAGGTTGCGGTAGTAGTAGTAGTAGTAGTATAGGATCTAGGGGATCCAGAAAAGCAAAGATGGCCGCCACGCATGCAAATATAGGCCTTGTTTAGTTCCAAATTTTTTTTTGTAAAATCGACACCGTAGCTTTTTCGTTTGTATTTGACAAATATTGTTTAATCATGGACTAACTAGGCTCAAAAGATTCATCTCGTCAATTTCGACCAAACTGTATAATTAGTTTTTATTTTTGTCTATATTTAATACTTCATGCATGTGTCTAAGGCCTTGTTTAGTTCGCAAAAATTTTCAAGATTTCTCGTCACATCGAATCTTTGGTCGCATGCATGGAGCATTAAATATAGACGAAAATAAAAACTAACTGCACAGTTTATCTGTAATTTGTGAGATGAATCTTTTAAGCCTAGTAGTTACTCCGTGATTGGACAATGTTTGTCAAATAAAAACGAAATGCTACAGTAGCCAAAAACAAATTTTTTACGAACTAAACAAGACCTAAAGATTCGATGTGACGGAAAATGTAAAAAATTTTGCAAAATTTTTTTTGAACTAAACAAGGCCGCAGTGTACTAGTAGCTAGCTGTAGGATCGTCTACTAGCTCGCAAGGTCAACTTAGCTGCAGCCTGCTGCCTGCCATGCAGATGCAGGAGCTATTTAGCTTGGGGTCAATATATACTCCCTCCGTTCTTGAAAGAATCAATTTCTAGAGTTGTCCTAAGTCAAACTTTTTAAACTTTGACCAAATTTCTAGAAAAAAAAATGCTAAGATTTATAGTATCAAATTAGTATTATTAGATTCATCATAAAATATATTTTCATATAATGTGTATTTTATATTATAGATGTTGTTACTCTTTTATATAAAGTTAGTCAAAC
>Ga0182004_10000494_pt1 | contig 24152 bp, 15 predicted proteins | sample Sormic07211540_1_FD_120479 | JGI IMG/M metagenome (GOLD analysis project Ga0182004, IMG submission 120479) | Endophyte microbial communities from Sorghum bicolor roots, Mead, Nebraska, USA - 072115-40_1 MetaG | ecosystem: Host-associated > Plants > Roots > Unclassified | place: USA: Nebraska...
CTGCACCTGCACCTGCACCTGCACCTGCACCGTGCTTCCGCCCATCCACATCCTTCAACATGGACCATGGCACGGAACACGGATGGATGGACGGACGGTCCATGGACTGCATGCATTGTCGAGTAGCAGAAGTGCCCGGCTGTGCAGCACTATACGTGCTCCACTCCACCTACCCAACCACAAGGGTCCGATGGCTGGTATCTCCTGTTCGCCGGTAGCCCGGTACCGTGCTGAAGCTGAACTGCTTGGGCATTGTTTAGTTCTAAAAAATTTTGCAAAATTTTTTAAATTTCCTGTCACATCGAATCTTTAGACGCATGTATGGAGTATTAAATGTAGATAAAAATAAAAACTAATTACACAGTTTGGTCGAAATTGACGAGACGAATCTTTTGATTCTAGTTAGTCCACGATTAAACAATATTTATCAAATACAAACGAAAGTGTCATTATTCATATTTTACAAAAAAATTTTGGAAATGTAAACATGGCGTTGCTCATGATGATGGGCCTATCTCCAGCGAATCATTTGTGTCTCGTGACGCCTGGTAGCTCGTCAGCGGCGGTCGGCATGATCATCATTTCGGAGCGTTTAGTTCGTTATGATTGCTGATTCGCGGTCAGCTACGGACCGCGCCGATCAGCCTGCGATAGTTCGATCGATCGTGTCGTCCTCTCCGAATAGCCGCTGTGGTCAGTGGAGCCGGCCCTGCCGGCGCGGGCATGAGCACGGGCGATGGTCGGCGGTGCGAGAAGTCAAGCGTGGGCGCTGTTGAGCACCCGCCACCGCCAGGCCGCCAACTTGGACGGCTGGACTCTAGTACTACCATGCTCGGTCTCTGCTTGCCGAATTTCAGGCGTGTTAAAATACAAAACCTTTTTAAATTTTTCGGTCACATCGAATCTTATGATACATACCTAAACTATTAAATATAGTAAAAAACAAAAACTAATTTTACAGTTTTTCTAAATCACAAGATGAATCTTTTAAGCCTAGTTTGTCTATAATTGAACAATATTTTGCATAAACAAATGAAAGTGGTACAGTTGTTGAAAACTTTTCGTTTCGGCAACTGAACAAGGCCTCAAAATCAAATGTTGTTTGAAATCTTAGGGTCCGTTTGATGCATCTTTCTTCGCTTGTGGAGCATTTTTTCCCCAGCTCAAAGAGCAACCCCACTGATGTAGCTAAAGCTGTTATTTTTTAAAAAATGGTAAAACAGTTTCACATCCTTACCCATTTTTTTCTTCCTTCTTTTGTTTTCCCCTCGTCTTCCCTTCTATTGTTATCCTGACTGATGCCTCGCTCGCCTCCGACCCTGCTCGGTGCCTCAATTCCCGCCCTACTGCACCTCAACACCACTGACCCTGCTCGGTGCCCTGCGGCTCCTCGGCGTAGTCGTGCCCTAGTGCCTTTTCTCGCCCGTGCAGATGGTTTGGTTGGTGATGCTCTGCTATGTCCACAACAACGAATGTGGGAGTTTCGAGCATATTGCCCCTTAAAACAGTGGGTTTCAAGAGTGTGTAAGGATGTTGTCTTTCAAAGGATGGAGGCAGATGCGGCAAGACTCAACTCAGCATGCAAGGAATTGATCAAAAGCATGGAACTGCCGCATCCTCGAGTAACGCTGCGGCAATGGAGATGCGCGCGGCAACACTCTTTCTATCTCCTCAACCCTCAACCTTTGATTTGTAATGAAGCCTTCCACCATCCGATTCTCCGGCATCTGTGGAATATATTACAGGTGGAGATCCTTTTAGAACACCCCCCCCCAAGCTGACCCAAAACAGAGTGTATAAAGTCAGCCTTAGTACAAGTTTTATGAGAGCTTACTTAACATTTAATAGCTTACCACACATGTATTTTTCATGCATGACAATGTTTCATAAAGAGAGAGAATAAGCGATGACCGGCAGACTGTGCGCTGATGAGTGACGAAGGAATGCCTTGCATCCGGCGCGGGTCATCTTTGTTCAGCCTTATTTAGATGTGAAAAAAATTTGGATTTCGATACTGTAGCATTTTCGTTTGTTTGTAGTAAATATTGTTCAATCATAGACTAATTAGGGTTAAAGGATTCGTCTCGCGATTTACAGTCAAACTGTGTGATTAATTTTTGTTTTTGTCTATATTTAATGCTTCATGCATGTACCGCAAGATTCGATGTGGCAAAGAATCTTGAAAAACTTTTGGATTTCGAAATAAACTAAACAAGGCCTCAATTCAGCTGAACAAGCACACGTCAAAAGTTAATCTCCAAAAATGCCAAAATTATGCCCACACTCTTTTTGCACGCACAAAGCACACGCAGGCAGTCTCTTTTACAACAAACGGATTTATTATTGGCTGCATGAGCTGTGAGAATCGTTACATCTGATAAATCTACCGATTACAGAGCTTACATTACAGAACACTAGTAGTCACAGCTCACATGAGTACAACAATTGTGAAAATCTAACGATGTAGAGCTGTAGCCGATATAAGACAGTGGGTGCACATGCACCCACGAAAAGATTAAACGTCATTGAATAAATCAATTTTTCATCATAATTATAGCTCGAGTTTATGTTTATATAAGAAAAATACATCACCCTCTTATTTACTCTAGCTGCGCAACTAGACGTTCTAAAGTGTGGGCTGTTGTGTTTAAATGCCTGTTGACTTTGATAATCCTAGAAGACCCTGCTAAGTGGTTGAAGAAAGACTGAGTAAAAGGATTGATCCTTCAATCCGGTGGGTTGGAGAGGCCATGCATATTGAAGAACTGCACCAGCTGATATCTACAGTTTGCAATCCCTTGATTATGACCTCTCCGGCCCGCCGCCTCTGGCTCCGTCGACAACTAGCCGTAACCGGGCGCACCCGCCATGATTGCTCGCAATCCCCTGGGGCAGCGCCACCGGCCCGAGACAGCCATGGGCCTTGCCCTCGCGAGAGCGACTCCCAACCGTGCAATAGATCGAGCGGATCCAACGCCACACCTGTACCGCCATCGCCCCTTGGTCCTTCCTAAGCCTAGACGAAAAACTCGAAACTCGGTAGCTCGCTCGACTCGCTCGTTAATAGCTCGGCTCGAGCTCGACTCGTTTCTTAACAAGCCAGCTTGTTTTATAATAAGGTAGCTCGAGCCAGCTCGAGCTAGCTCGCGAGCAGCTCGTTAGCTCGTATGAGCTAGTAAATTCACAAGCCAAAACTCAAATTAGCTTGGCCCATATGGTCATATGGTCGTGCATCCCATGCTCCATGCGGCGATCTTAGCCCAGCCCAATCTTTGATTAATTTTGTATGGATGATAAATTATGTAATGGTCTTGGACTTGTGGTGTGCAGTGGGACTGCCTTTAAACTTTATAAATTGTGGATCAATGAATGATTTGATATATTCTTGGCTTGTTTCTTGTCTACAAGTTAAATTGTGGATCGTTTATTTTGTTTTTTGGTTTGTTGCTTAGTTGCATCTTGCTGTAATGTGTTTTTAATGTTTGGCTTACGAGCCAAAACGAGCTGCTCGAGCTACTTAGCGAGTCGAGCCGAGCTGCTGTTCTAGCTCGTTAGTGTAACGAGCCGAGCCGAGCTAGAATACTAACGAGTCGAGCTGTGACGAGGCGAGCTGGCTCGATATCGAGGCTAGTCCTTCCGCTCATCCGCATCGCCGCATGACCGCATCCGTCGACGTACTACGTGGCTTGGTGTGTTTAGTTTTGAAACAAAAATATAGAAACTTTATTTCTCGCTATATCAAATATCGCCGCACATACATACATATATAATTACTAAATATAAATAAAAATATTATAATATCAAAATCTATTTTTTATGACTCCACTCATCATTCGACTAGCAGCAGTGCCTGCCGGTTCGCGCTGTGCAGCTGCAATACTACTCCACCTACCCCTCCGGGCCCGGTTCAGAACAATCGTGGAAGAACTGCGCATGCATGCATCACATGTCAGTGACGACATCGTTCAACGTCCGAGTCCCGATCGATGAGATGGGCCTGCCTATAAAACTATAAGTTGAAGCAAAGAGGGCCGCTCGACCTTCATCATATTATGTTTGATATTACTACTGTCGTAGTAGTAGTAGCAGCAGGGGTAATCAGGTCTTGTTTACTAGTCGACAGATTTTTTTAGATTTAACTACCATAACATTTATATTTTATTTAATAATTAATATTTATTTATAAACTAATCAGGTTTAAAAATTCGTCTCATAAATTACAAATAAACTGTATAATTATTTATTATTTATTTATATTTAATGTTTTATATATATGTTTAAATATTCGATGTAACGAGACGAAAAGAAAATTTTTAGGAACTAAACAGGGCCTTACTTATCTTTTGGCTCGTTGCTTGGAACTTGTTTAGTTCACTCCAAAATCCAAAAAGTTTTCAAAATTTCATATCATATCAAATCTTGCGGTACATGCATGAAGTATTAAATATAAACAAAAATAAAAATTAATTACACAGTTTGACTGTAAATCACGAGATGAATCTTTTGAGCATAGTTAGTCCATGATTGAATAATATTTGTCAAATAAAAACGAAAATGCTACGGTACCGAAATCCAAAATCTTTCGAAACTAAACAAGGCCTTGTTGTTGATTAGTGACCCCCGACCAATTAATAATTCCAGTTCCCAGTACGTTCGACGTGATCCCGATCAGTCCGCGAGAGCTGCCGCTGTCTTCCTCACCGAACAGCCGCCGCGGAGCAGGGGCATGGACCAGGACCATGGCCAAGCCCAGTCATTTGGACGGGCGCCGACTTGGGCGGCGGCGCGCTCGACGTGTCACGTACAGACTAGTACTAGTACTATTTACTTGAATGTCTGGATCGGTATCATCTCGGAATGTCTGGATCGGTATCATCTCGGAAAGTTCAAAGTTCATTTGCATGCATCAGTATTCAGTAGCATCGTCTTGTTTAGTTCCTAAAAAATTTTACAAAATTTTTCAGATTCTCATCACATCGAATCTTTAGACGCATGTATTAACGAGACGAATCTTTTGAGCTTAGTTAGTCTATGATTGGATAATATTTGTCAAATACAAACGAAAGTGCTAAAGTGTCAATTTTTCAAAAAAATTTTGAACTAAAGAAGGCCTAGGTGGACGGTAAATGGGAAATTGGGAATGTATCCTTTTTGCAGCCGCGCTGTTTCCAGCTGCGGCTACCCCTACACGGCTACCCCTACACTACGAGTATATCGGAGTGTCCATGGATGGCAAAACTTCCTCTTCCTCGCAGGGCGGACCCTGAATTCCTGAAACAACGGATCGGTGCGTGCAGTGCAGCCACGAGTGGGCTCGGTCCTAGTGTAAGCTGCAACCTTCCATGTTGTTCCCCACGCACGATATCGGCGTTTCTTTTGTTTTTTTTTTTTTGTACTCCGTATATGGAAGCAGGGGAACGAACACGCCTTCTCCGAGGCCACTCGTGCTTCTAACCCCGGCCCGGTGTGCACGTTCTCTGTGCGGTTTTGTTTACAGTAATCAAAGCGAGTGGTGAGGACAGAGCGGAGGAAATCTTCTTTAACTCGTGCCCTGCACATTGCAGTGTCGTATGCGTGCTGTGGTGGTACTGGTACTGGTTTTTTCGAATTTATGCCCGCGCTAGCTAACCAAGACACGTACCACACCGACCATTAAAATATAATCAAAGTGTCAGGAGTAAGATAGAGGGCCATGATTACTGTAGCTACTAACAAAGCTCCCGGCCTGCACCGGTTAGGGCGGCGCCCGGCACCGGCGCGTGGCGAGCATTGCTTCCGCCGCGCGCGCGAGTTCAGATTGCAGAGCGCGGGAGCGGGAGCGGTCGCTCGGCCAGGCCGCGCCGTCGCCGGCTCGCCGCCGACGTGCAGTCTCCGCAGAGGTGAGAGTGGGTGAGACCGTGAGACGGTGAACTGTTGAACTCGAGCAGCAGCGACCAGCGAGGGTCGGCGCGACGGCGAGCCGAAACGGGCAGACCGCATCGCGTGGCGTGGCGAACGAATGGTTTGCACTTGTCCCCGGGGCAAAAAGGCTCGAGCTCGCCTTTAATCTGCGGTACTTGCTTTGGTTACGTAGCTTGAATGCGCTGCCTCCCCTGCTTGGAACGGAAGGCAGGCATCGCATTCACCGCACCCTTTTGATGCGAGCTGTACGCGTATACAGTATACTATTACCACCACTGGGAGCTTCCATGCATGGATCCCTGCCGAGTGCCGAGTCGTGGCGGTAGATGAGACCATAACTTCGATGGATGGACGTACTGTCACGGATGGGATGATTGGACACTTGGTAGACGGCCAAGTTTCAACTGGAAATTGTTGCAATTTCACGGTGAAAAAGATCAGTCGATTCAGCTCAGAGCTTACATGACATTGCCGATGATGCCACCGGCCAAAGGCTTATCTTTTCATTTTTTTTTTGTACCGGACAATACGTACCTACGGCGAATTAATCATGGGATGTACTACATTAGTCGAAGTGCTTTTAGCAAAAGGTGCTTGTTTTCGGCGCAAAATAGGCCAAAGTTCCGGCCGTGCGGAAAGACCACCAAAGTGAGTGTGAGTCTAACGTGTCGGGTTTAAGCGGAGTACGGTTCGTCTAGAGCGCAAACCAACCTTACGACCATACCTGTCGAGCTCGCAGTGCACCAGGACACTATGCTGCGTCCGCATGCACAACACACGCCATATTCATCAATCAGCACCAATGCTTGGCACGGGGCACCGAATTGACAAATGACCTACTGTTGCAAGAAGATGTTCTGTGGCACGTGTAGACTTTTATCGTGACGTTTGTACTCTTTACAGTAGCTTGGAGCGGTAAAAACCTGTGTTGCAGAAAAATGCAGAGTGGCAGGAAGCTACTACAAAAATATCCGTGACTAGCCCCGGCTGGCGCTCGCCAGTACCGAAACCACAAGACGACAGGCAGAAGGACGCGGCCGCTTCGTCCCGGCGAGAGGGACGCGTGCGTGGCGCGTCTCGCCCCGGCAGGCTGCCCCCCTCGCCCCCATCCGGCCATCCCATGACCCATGTCTCCGCGTCATCACCCCTCGACGGACCACTGTGCTGCGCTGCGCTGCGCGCCACCTCCATAAAATCCACCGCGAGCCGGCCGAAACAGAAACCCCACCCGCGAATCCAACACAAGAACCCATCACCACCCTCGCATCACATGCCCGCATAGTCCCCCGGCCGCAAGGTCGCAATCACCACCATGCCGCCTCCGCTGTTCGTCTGCGTCCTCATCTTGCTCGTCGCCGTGCCGAGGCCGTGGTCCGTCGCCGGCGAGCCGCCGAGGCCGGCCGCCAAGCCTCGTGCGTTCCCGCTGCGCGCGCGGCAGGTGCCGGCGGGAGCGCTGCCGCGGCCGCCGAGCAAGCTGCGGTTCCACCACAACGTCAGCCTCACCGTCTCGCTCGCCGTCGGCACGCCGCCGCAGAACGTCACCATGGTGCTCGACACCGGCAGCGAGCTCTCCTGGCTGCTCTGTGCGACGGGGCGCCAGGGGAGCGCCGCGGCCGGCGCTGCCGCCGCCATGGGGGAGTCGTTCCGCCCGAGGGCCTCGGCCACGTTCGCTGCCGTGCCCTGCGGCTCCACGCAGTGCAGCTCCCGGGACCTGCCTGCGCCGCCGTCCTGCGACGGGGCCTCGCGCCAGTGCCACGTGTCGCTGTCCTACGCCGACGGGTCCGCCTCCGATGGAGCGCTCGCCACCGACGTTTTCGCCGTCGGCGAGGCGCCGCCGCTGCGGTCCGCGTTCGGCTGCATGTCCACCGCGTATGACTCCTCCCCCGACGGCGTCGCGACGGCCGGTCTGCTGGGCATGAACAGGGGCACGCTCTCCTTCGTGACGCAGGCCAGCACGCGCCGCTTCTCGTACTGCATCTCCGACCGGGACGACGCCGGCGTGCTGCTCCTCGGCCACAGCGACCTCCCCTTTCTGCCGCTCAACTACACGCCACTGTATCAGCCCACCCTGCCGCTCCCCTACTTCGACCGCGTGGCCTACTCCGTCCAGCTCCTCGGCATCCGCGTCGGCGGCAAGGCACTGCCAATCCCGGCGTCGGTGCTCGCGCCGGACCATACCGGCGCAGGGCAGACGATGGTGGACTCCGGCACGCAGTTCACCTTCCTCCTCGGGGACGCATACTCCGCCCTCAAAGCCGAGTTCTTGAAACAAACCAAGCCCCTCCTCCGCGCGCTCGACGACCCCAGCTTCGCATTCCAAGAAGCGCTCGACACCTGCTTCCGCGTGCCCGCGGGGCGCCCGCCGCCGTCGGCAAGGCTCCCGCCCGTGACTCTGCTGTTCAATGGCGCGGAGATGTCGGTGGCCGGGGACAGGCTGCTGTACAAGGTCCCCGGCGAGCACCGGGGAGCCGACGGCGTGTGGTGCCTCACGTTCGGGAACGCGGACATGGTGCCCCTGACGGCGTACGTGATCGGGCACCACCACCAGATGAACCTGTGGGTCGAGTACGACCTGGAGCGCGGCCGCGTCGGTCTCGCGCCTGTCAAGTGCGACGTCGCCAGCGAGCGGCTCGGCCTGATGCTGTGACGCGGCCTGGCGAACCGTAACCGCTCTGGCTCGGGGGTTAGTTGTTCCCTCAGTGGCCATAACCTTAACCTGCCAAACGTTTCTAAGTTTGGAACATGTTTATCCTTTTTTCATGTAAGGAAGGAAAACCTGCATAACCTTGATCGTGCCTGTGGCATGTACGGTGTTTAGCGTAAACTGTAAACTTAGTGTAGTGATGTGTTTCTTTACTTTACTGAACAAGTAGTGTTGTATGTAAATATCAACTTGTAGAAGATGTACAAGCTTCAATGAAGTACATTATGTATAAGATGGTCATGATATGTTTGAAATGGTTCAGTTGAACTCAAGCTATATGTCAATCACTTGTTCTTTGATTGCGCAATTGCTAAATAGTTGTGGGCTGACCTCTCAAAAGTTTTTGGGAGAGATCTAGGAGGTTCTTTAGATTCTATAGGAAATTTTTGGCTAAGTAAAAAGAGAAATGGTGTCATACATATGTTCTCTTCGGTTGCTCTTTGGAGTCAATGGAAACTAAAAAATAATTTGTGCTTTTAGAGAGCTATAGATGGAGAGGTATGAAGATGGGATTTAGGAACTTACAAACCTTTAAATATTACATAGCGTTTGTGTTTAAGTCATAAAAAATCTTGCACCAAGCATCAGCGATGTGCCTTTGTTTCCTTGGCATTCTTGGACGCCAAAGTCTAGCACTCTAGCTTCAGAACAGCAAGAGATGAGCGTCTGTCGCGGAGAAGTGAGCCCATTGCAGAAGTAAAACACCATTTCTTCGCTTCCACAATTGCCAGCAACATAAAGCAAAGAACATGCTGCACTGCATGCTGGTCGCTGGAACGTTTTGAATTTTCGGTAGACTGTGAACTTGCAAGTGGAAATTCCGATAGTTTGATGTAGGCCAACCTTGTTCAAGAATGCAATTGGCCCTGCTCAGTATTTTTTAACGAACAAACATTGTTTTTCTCTCACAGCATTCAGCATAAGCATTAGCATAGTCAATTGGCATCAGTGCATTCGAAGATGATATGATTCAAACTCTCCTCAACTGCTCCAAAGATTTCACAGCTAGGGCTATCAACGATTCTTTTCTTGGAAAGATTAACGCGGCGTTGGATTCTACCTTTGATTCTTTTTGGGGCTTATCATGTCGTCCTACCCCGTTCGACATTCGGCCCAAAGTGTGAGCTCGACTGACATGTACATGGGCCTTATTGGACCATGTTGCAGTGTAGGGTCTGCTGTTTGGACTTTCTATATCTCGGTAATTATAAATAATTATATTCCATTCCACTGAAAAAATCAATAAAAGAATATTCCATAAAACAAATAATTGTATATTCAAACAGTACTCCGTAGCTTTATACTCCAATCGTCATGATGTACTACGGAGTATATCAATATATCATCTCCCATTCTCCTCTCTCCCTGCCGCAAGGCCGCAGCCGTCGCGTCGACGCAGGTTCAGACGTCCCTGCCGCAACTGCATCCACGACGCACGGCGCCACGGCCACGGCACCACGCGCCCGGACGTCCACGCGCTACCAACCCCAGCTCACCGCACTCAGCCCATCGCTCTCTCAGCCTCGGCGATCACCTCTCCCACCCGCGCACTTTTCTCCCCGCGCCAAACACCAGCGCGGCAGCAAGCGAGCTTAACTAGGAGTACAAAGCAAGCCAATTCGCTCGCTGTGCCTGTGCCCGCTGCCTACCGTCCGCGCGAGACGGACGGGCTCCTCTCCCGGCCGACGCCGCCAGGGATTCCTTTCCCCCGGAATGCTCTGCCGCCCCGTCCGGGCGGAAGAGGAGCACTAGGCGGCGGCTCGGATGGGGCGCCCGGGGTACATCACGGTGCCCATACTCTCCGTGCTCGCCGCGATCGGCTATGTCTACTACACCACGGTGTTCCTGGCGATCCCCGCGTGGCTGGGGCTCTCCACGGCGGCCGGGCTCGCCAACGCCACGGTCTTCACCGCGCTCGCTGCCGCCTGCGTCGCTACCTACGCCGTCGCCGTATCGCGCGACCCGGGCCGCGTGCCGGCGTCCTTCGTGCCCGACGTCGAGGACGCCGGGAGCCCCATCCACGAGATCAAGCGCAAGGTACTCTACTCGCGGCCCATGCCCCCCTCCGTCTGGTCCATGGACCACACCAGATCTCGCGGGCGCTCCCGCCGCGTGCTGCGAAGTTTAGATCTACGTAGTGCGATGGTAGTCATATGTGTATAATCAGAAACTTCGTTGCGAGTTCAGATCTTGGGATTAGATTTCGGGCAGGCATTGCCTGCAAACAAGGTCCGGCGAGTTCGTAGTTACGCGCGAGATTTGGGATCACGGAATGGTCCTATACCTATTGGAGCGCCTCGGTGTTGGGATGTTTTGGTGAGTGAGGAACTGTGTATAGGTGTGCGTTAACATCTTTGCTCTGAATCCTTGCACTGTCCATTCACCGTTGGTACTCGGATTGAGTGACACTTGTATCCAAATTACACCAAGTGAGAACTGGGAGTCTTCTCTTGTACGTATGTATAAATTTGGTACTACGGTCTAGATCTAAGCATGAGGGCTCTGTACCTGGTACCGTCCTATATGTAGACTTACAAGAAGAAATGACATAGTATGTTGCTTTGGAAAAAAAACTCATAACAATCAGGTAAGCTTCGGAAAGAAATAAAATAAATCTAGGTCAATTCAGAATCTCGATACTCCAATCGTTCCCAGGACTCCAAGGAATTAATATCGATATTGCCTATTAAGCCTGGCACAAGATCTCATTCCTTGAATAAGCACTGTCATATTAATTGAGTGCATATGGAAGATAATAGAGTCACATTTTCTTGTACTTACAGTGGCCATAGTTATATTGCTAGTTTGATACTTAACTCTAATATACCATCAAGTTGTATTCTGGTCCTGGAATTTGTGTACTGCAGTTGCCCTTGAATTTGATTACACACCATTTTCGGTTCAGTATCTTCATTGCATTGTTTTTTTGCAGAAGAATACATCTCGGTGTGTAAGGACAACTAAGAGTACATTCTTTTTTGGATTCACTTTCACATGCATTTCCTAGTTTTTTTAGAGTTCTAGGGGGACCATGATCCATGTATTACAGTCAGAACCAGAATGTCAAAGCAGTTACACGACAGTTTTTTAGCCAAATAGCTTAGCTCAACTCCATTTGAAGTCTCGGACTTACAAACAGACCGCACAAAAGCATCATTCGGTGGGACTAGGAAAATAGTTATCTCTCACTACTTATGAACTCGCATGAGTCTGAGCGGATTGCATATTGCTGGTTATCCTCCATCTCATCTTGTGCAGTGTCGTCCTAATATTTCATTTTGTCAGGAATATTAAAAATGAATCTTTGTGACTTAATCAGACTAGTACAGGGGACTGTGTGCTAACTTACACCAGAACGTTGCAGGGTGGTGATTTGAGATACTGCCAGAAATGTTCCCATTATAAGCCTCCTCGAGCGCACCATTGCCGTGTCTGCAAAAGATGTGTTCTAAGAATGGTACCGACTAGTGTTTTGTGCAACTCCTCTATTTTTTATTCTTAATTCTAATATGCATTTAACAACTTTTCCTGTGCAGGATCATCACTGTATTTGGATTAATAACTGTGTTGGGCATGAGAACTACAAGATCTTCCTAGTTTTTGTTCTGTATGCTGTAATTGCAAGTGTCTATTCTATGGTACTGTGTTATCCTTGATTTTCTTGAGCAACCAAAGCTTCTCAAAGATTGGGCATAAAGTTATTGATGTTTACACCAGGTTCTCATTATAGGGGGTGCTGTGCATTTACCTAAAGATGAAGAACCAGGCAGTGATTCTTCTAGAACATCTATTGTAAGTACCCCTAGAAGGATGTTTCAGCTACGAGCAAATCAATCACCATCTGAATTTTTATCTGAAGTTATGTATGAATAACACAGATGTTATATATTGCACAGATTGTTTGTGGGGTTCTTCTGTTCCCTTTAGCGTTAGCACTCATGGTCCTATTGGGTTGGCATGTTTACCTCATCTTACATAATAAGACTACTATCGAGGTTTGAGAAATGTGATCTCTGTCTCTGATGATATTATTGTATGTAGATTTTGTCTGATGGTAGTTACATCGGTGGTTTGCAGTATCATGAAGGAGTTAGGGCTACGTGGTTGGCTGAAAAGGCGGGAAACATTTATCATCATCCTTATAACCTTGGAGTCTATGAGAACCTAGTTTCGGTGAGAACAATTCTTTACTTCTATGATTAAGATTTTTGCCAAAAAAAAAAATGAGAGATCAGCCTAAGTGCATTGGTATGTAAATAACTAAACAAATCCTTTCCCAGATTATAACACTAGCGTGTCTTCTCCATTCCCATGGACTGGGCTTTAATATTTGACTATTCAAAGGACTAGGATGACAGTAGCATGCCTTATCTAGTTATCTGGTGTGGTTTATGTTGTTTTTCACATATCCATTTCTTTACTGGGATTTTCATATTACGCTTCTGTTACAAATATATTCTCTTGAAATTGTTGTTTCTTGGTTCATTGCTTAAATACAGGAGGTGAACAATTATTACCACAGATCTTCCAACATTTTTTTTATTTTTGTTATACAGGTGCTAGGTCCTAACATGTTGTGCTGGCTCTGCCCAATATCAAGGAACATAGGAAATGGTGTTCGTTTCCGCACATCATATGACATTCCACTATCAACTTCACCAATGTGATGCACACCACATAAGGGTACACTCATGTTGGATAGTATCTGCTAATTTGCAAAAGAAACTCAGGTGCCCATACAAGTGCTAGATGTGCTATTCTTCACAGTTTTGATTTTTAGCATTTAACCAGAGTGTTTGTCTATCCTTAAAAGGAGAGTGTTTTCCAATGCTTGAGCTTTTGTAAGGGTGTGCTACATCAAATCCAGTGTGTTTAGGATACTGCTAGATACATCTGTCATTAGGATTTTTAGAGATGCTGACATACTTAGGTTTTCCTCCCCTGTTTTGGACATTCTTGAGCAAAGAAGGAATTATTGCTTGTGTAGTAGAATAGAGTAGGCTGTACTAACACACACCCAAAAAAATATGAAAAAAAGAGACGAGGAAAACTGTACTTAAGGTTGTTATTTTGTAAAGTTGTGCCCAAACTGTTTTTTTTTTTGGTCCTGAAAGCTCATGTGTTGTTGTGTCAGATAGTACATAATGAGTTAAGGACCAATCAACCAAGATTATTTGTATACAGTTGTTGAGAAATACATGTCGATATTCGTTTCGCTGAAATTTAGCTTATGTTGATGCTGAAAAATGTTATTGTTTGTTGATTTGTTGTGGAAGAAAAAACACTGTACTAGTTCAAGCGAACATATAGGTGTACCATATACCATGCACCTATTTGTTTCCAACAAGTGTTGAATTTCTATTTTTCGCCTGATGCTGTTATGTTTAGCTGTGCCGCCTTGCCTGAAATCTGGAGTTCTGCATGTTGGCTAGGAACCTTGGGAATATGACCCTACAGAGTAGTAATCGTCTGGCACAGCATTACTGTATAATCAATGCAAGGCCTTGTTTAGTTGTGAAAAGCTTTTGGATTTTGGCACTGTAGTACTTTCGTTTGTTTGTGGCAAATATTGTCCAATCATAGACTAATTAGGATCAAAAATTCGTCTCGCGATTTACAGGCGAACTGTTCAATAGTTTTTGTTTTCGTTTATATTTAGTGCTTCATGTATGTGCCGCAAGATTCGATGTGACGGGGAATCTTGAAAACTTTTTGATTTTGGGACTGGCCTTGTTTAGTTTCCAAAAAATTTTGCAAAATTTTTTATATTCTCTGTCACATCGAATCTTTAGATATATACATAAAGTATTAAATATAGACAAAAATAAAAACTAATTACACAATTTGGTCAGAATTGACGAGACGAATCTTTTGAGCCCAGTTAGTCCATGATTGGATAATATTTGTCAAATACAAACGAAATTGGTACTATTTATATTTTGCAAAATATTTTGTAAGTAAACAACGCAAGACTGGACTACCGAATCACTTCCTGCAACGCCTGAACCCTGAGCGAGAGCCAGAATAGCCTGCTGGAATACTCGGAGTCGGAGGCTCGGCGCAGACCGTAAAGCAGTACTACCTCTGTTGACCAGCAGCGTATGCCTTTTTTACCAGTAATGCAATGCACCATGTACATGTTCAGCATTATTTTTTTTTTGCGAAAATGTTCAGCATTATTTATCTGGATCATCTAAATGTGCTCTGAGATTCGTGCTGCTGCACTTCTCTTAACTGTGTTCACACTTCTCCCGACTGTTTCACACATCTCGATGTATATTCAACGGTATAGATAAGCAATGCTCAGCACGTAGACCCTAAAAAATTGCCTTTACTGTAAAGGCACGCAGCCACGCACAGATTTGCATATATGCTGTCCATAATTTCGAACAGATAAAATGCTATAGAAAACTGGTATTCCCTAAGGAATGTAATTTTTTTGAGAAGTCAAACAGTTTAAATTTTAACTAAATTTATATAAAAAATTGCTATAATTCATGATATAAATAAGTATCATTAGATTAGTTATATTTTCATAAATAAATTTTGTTTAGAGACGTAAATACTAATATTATTTACTATAAACTCAATTAAATTTAAGTTAATTTAATCGGTATGAATCTAATAATTGCATTCTTTTATTGACGGATGAAATATAATCATAGTAGTAGTTTTGAATATAGATGGCTCGTCCCGACACGGCATGGCCCGACCAGGCCGGGCCATGAAGAGCACGGCGTGCCACGGGCCGTGCCGAGCTAGGCTTCGTGCCTAGCCGACGGGGCAGGCACGGCCTACTGGGCCAATTTTTGTGTAGGGTCGGGCTGAGAAGCATGCCGGTGCTAGCAGGCACCAGGCTGGGCCGAGGCGCACAGAGAGAGGTAGGGAGGGAAGGGGAGGCCGGGAGTGCAGAGGTAGCTGCGGAAAATTTGAGAGTTTGGAGCCTAGGTAAACCAAGTTTGTCTTATGCGATGCTAATATTGATTCACATATTCAGTTTCAAAAAAAAAATTGATTCACATATTACACCTAAACAAAAGAACAAAAAAGGAAGAAAAAAAGAACTCTGATCTGCTCTGGGCAAAATTGGCACACATCTGCTCTCGGCCTTGGCCACACTAGCATATCGTGATGGCAGGCGCCTTCACCAGGTTTGGTGTTTGAAAGCTGGTGTCTGGCTTGCAATGGAGAATGAATGAATGATGAGCTTTGAGAGCGAGAACAGAGACGTTGCCACATGGGTTTCACATGCCAGGTTCACGTTAACATACAGTTGACGCGCCACACCAGTGCCTAGAGCAGATCAAAGTTCGTTTGGATCACCACCAAATAAAGTTTTGGGTCCCAGATATCAAAATTCTAGAGTTGGTGTCAGGTTTGGGGATTCAAATATCAAAATTGGAGATTTAAGGACCTAAATGACATCATTATGCAAGTTCTGAGACCGCCTGCAAATTTTACTATTCTACAAATCGAAATTGACTATCACGAAAAGGAAAAATAGATATTCAGATTTTCCTCAGCATACATGCCACCCTAGCTCCATCTCAAGCATGAGAGTTGCACTGCAAGAAATATGATGTTACTGTTACGTTTGGACTAGCAATTTCAGGAACTTGGATTTTAATGCCTGTGAAATTAAAACGAAAAGCATTATTGTAAGACGGTGTCCCTAGTGATCCCGCAGCTCCATATACATACCGTGGCTTACATCTGATTCCCGCGAGGTCTCCAGTGTTCAACATTCAACAAATCGGTGCAATAATTTTTTAACCAACGTGTTCTGGCACGTATTTCATTAATTAAGAGGAAGTAGAGAACAACGAACCAACAACGGTAAAAACAACAGGAAACCAAAAGGTTGCCCGCACCTGAAACGAGAAAGCAGGCAAAAAAAAAAAAAAGGAGAAACCAACGCGACCCACGATCGCCGAACAAAGCACAACTACAACAGTACGAGGAGGGATAACAAAACAAAATGCTTAAGAGATGGCCATGCCTTAAATCAGAGCATGCATTCCCTTTCGTGGTTGTGGCAGCTACTGTATATCGCGTTCCTTGATGGTAGTCCCCTCTCCAATTTGAAATTAGGGTCTTGTTTACTTTCTCAATTTTTTTTAAAAGTTTTCAAGATTCTCCGTCACATCGAATTTTGTGGCACATATATAAAACTTTAAATATAGATAACAAATAATTAACTGTACAGTTTACCTTTAATTTGAAAGAACGAATATTTTAAGTCTAATTAGTATATGATTGCACAATATTTGTTAAATATAAACAAAAACGGTACAATATCCATTTTGTAAAAAAAATACAACTAAGGTCTTTTTTGGATGTTGTCGGATTCACCTCAATCCACATATGTTGAAGTGGATTGGGGTGGAATTTAGTTCAAGTTCCACTCCAATTCATCTCAACACATGTGGATTGATGCGAATCCGACTACATCCAAACAAAGTCTAAACAAAAGCTAGAAAACGGAGCTGTCATCGCGACTAGTGTCGAAAACCTCCCATTGAAAGCGTAACTTCATAATGAACTGCACACAAGGTACAAGTAATTAACTTTTGGCTGTGGTGTTTGTAACCCTTCCCGGTCACTTTGGCTCCTCGCCGTAGTGTGCTGGGAACTCTTGTTTGTTCGCTGTTTGTTTCCCTCTTAATGAAAAACGGGTGAATGACCCGATCGCGAAAAAAAAGGTACAAGTACATTATTACTCTTGTGTAGTGCAGCTAACGATAAACCTGTAGAACTCTTGCATTGTCATGAACTGGTGAGTTGGTTGCATTTCAGTATGTATTCATGGTTGATTTACTATCGTTTATCTGTGTGCTTTTAATGAAAAGCCAACAGTCCTTTGGAACTGCATAAACCTATGATCGTCTCGCATCAGGGAGCAGCAGCGCTTGGCCGCACAGGTTACTGCTGGCTACAGCAAGATGCAGAGAGATACCCTCGACAAGGGGAAGGATGTCTGAAGGCGCAACAGCGTCCGCCTTTGCTTTCCTAATCACCATCTTTAACAGCACCCCCATCCACGGTTAAATCCGTAGTCTCAGCAACGGCTAGCTCTGCATCAAGAAGGGCCGTGCGTGCAGAAGGCCAACAAACCGAGCATTAGGCTACCCTGCAATGACTATAACTTGTACAAAAGTACAAAACCACAACCATTTTTGTCTGTCAGGATTGAAACACTAACGTTTACTTCTACAGTTTGCCTCAGCAAGCCATATCATGGCTGAGTAAGCCTAGGTTTTTTATGCACATAAACTGAAATAGTAGCACTGATGACGACGATGAAAACAAGAATATTTATTTGTTTACGTACACGAATGATGTGGTCTGCAATTGATGTCTGTCCTCCTCGAAATTCTTTGTTAATTTTTTTTAGCATTCCACCGAAACAGTACATGTCGGATATGGATGAAGTCTCCGGAAGGGCCGGCTTTGCGGTACAAAGCACAGAGGCATCCATCCAGGAGCCGTATGCAGGCGGCCGTGCTGGGCCTCTGCGGGCTTTTGCATCGAGACAGTGCGCGAGGTGGGGGTCCTGCGTCGTGCATCCTCTCTGTTGGCTTACACCGGGGTTGGTTTACCTGCTGCAAAGGCCTACCTAGGGAGCGAGGAGAGGACTCGCGCTCCACCAGTCCACCTCCACAGCCCGGATCGCAGGACCACTGCCATGGCAGCCACTGCGCGCGCGCCGGTGCAGCTGATGATCCTGCGCCGCATGCAATGCAATGCGATGCAAGCGTTAGTAGCATGGCAGGGTGAGCGGGCATGGGTCCCTGGCATCTTCAGCATCGATGGATCGCTGAAGCAAACCCGCCCCGACGTAAGAGGAGCAGCGTGTTAGGTTTGTTTAAGGGCGAGAAGCAGAGCAAGAAGAGGAAGCATGGGAAGGGGAATATGCGTGGCAGCAATGCAAAAACTGGTGCCGTAATCTATAGGCATACTAGGTCAGAGCTAGGCCTCCCAAAGAATTGTATCTCTCCTGTCAATTGACAGAGGTCATTGGCTCATTGCAGATGCAAGGATGGACGATGATGACGCTTACTACAGCTAATACTGGTGCCCTGGAATGGATGAACAGTGGTTTGGGATGCTCATAGTAGATGACTGTAGAGGACCGGTCGTCGTAGCCTGCTTGCTAGTATATGTATCGTAGTAACTACTAGACGCGCAGATGAATGTATGATCCCTGAGCTGAGAGGGATTGCCCCAATTGCAATTGGACCAAGTGGGAGGAAGCGGTGGCGTGCAGGCCATAGCCTACAGCCGGGACAGGAGCGCTCAGATACGGAGGCGTCGTTTTGGGAGTAAATTATGCAGCGCGTCAGCAAACCCCGCCCCGGCCTCGGGAGTCCGCCAGCAGCAACGTCTTCCCGGCGCGGGGAATGGTCGTGTTGCAGCCAGCGTCTGTCGCCCCGTTTCCCTCCCTCCTCTTTTGGCTCCTCCTACAACCTTCGGCCTTGACTACTGTTACATCATGCCATTATGGTAACTCCAGATAAATTACAGTAAGAATTATCCGTAAAACCCTGTCAGTGTCAATCCGTATGCTTATGGGTCAGCATCGGCGATCCGACACATGCATTTGGCAGTGAGAAGCGGTAGCAACTGGTGATAATTTTCTGGCCGCTTTTTCAGGATTACGGATTACCGTACAGGGGGGAAATCGTAAAGAAATAGCAGAGCAACAGTGGAATCGCACTCCGATGAGGAATCACCGCACGGCATCGAGGAGGAGGAGCCAGACAATGGGCTCAGAGCCTCAGGCGCACAGTTACCAGCACGAAGCTAAACAGCTTAAGTTCCTGTATACTAGATGCTCATCACATAGTCACATGCTCACATTACATTGGAATAGCAGAAACGCCCAGCACTTGCCGTGATCATCTAGTAGTTAGCCTGCATAGCTCTGCTCCAAATGGAACAACAATACAGGTTCAAGTGCTGAAAGAGCAAGACTACAAGAGCAGAAAACAAGAAGAAGAAGAAAAAATCTTCTCTTTACACAAGGTTCTTGATTCCTAATTAAACGAGCAGACGGGGATCGAGCATCTTGACGTTGCTCGGCTGCTGCTGCTGCTCCTCCTCCTCAGCTTGCTTGCATCCTGCATGCGGCGCCGCAGCCTCTGTGCCCCCACGTCAGGACACTCAGGCGTACTCGCGCCAGCACACCAGCATCGTGACGCACCGGCGCATGATGTAGAACCGCGCGCGCTGCTCCTTGACGAGCCGCGCGCACCGCCCGGAGAAGGATCGGCCCTTGCCGCCGTCGCCGCCCATGGCGGCCTTGCCGCCGCTCCTCTTCCTGAACAGCCTGCACGGCTTCTCCTCGGCTGCTGCAAAGAGCTCCATGGATGGACGGAGGGCGTCTTCCCTTCTCGCCAGGGGGAAGAGCGAGGATGATTATCAGTAGAAGAGTGAGATGAGTGAGTGAGTGAGCTGTGTGATCTGCTGTATGCGGAGGAATCGCATAGCCGGTTATATAGTGGAGCCTTGGTGCGTGGCTGTAGCCGCCCGCCCCCAAGTAAAAGGACCCACTTGATGTTGTATATGCAGGGTTTTTGCTGTTCGGAGTTCACGCTCGTTTTTTCATTTTCTAATTCTGCAGCCTTTCTGACCTGACCTCGGCGGTGCGCTGCCGCTACATCTTTTGCCCTGCCTCGTTCCCATGGGGACAATTTTTCTCATATCGCTTGTCTTCTCTTAATAATATTATTATTATTTTGCCGAATACGTGGACTTGGAGGAGCAAACAAACTGTCGGAGAAATGACAAGCCTGCAGATTTAGGTCACTTCCAATATTGACACAAAAGAACCACTCAACTGAATCGATTTTTTTTTTTTTGCTTTTTTTAAAAAAAGTAGGGATTGAACAGTAAACTTGACTAGCGAAGCCACAGACGCATGGCATTGGCATGTTCATGCATGCAATGCAGCATGCAGATATTCAAACTTTCAGACACGCACGATTGCACGAAGCAGGCAGCCGCCCCTCAGGCGGCCAGGCCCCCACACGCACACGGGGAGACGCACGGGCACGGGCAGTGCAGAACCGCAGAGCAGCTGATGTCTCTGTGTCCGTCGCCGTCCGTCCCCTCCCCGTGCGTGGGCCGCCGTGGCCCGTGCGGGAGGTCAAAAGCTCGCTCGCGGAGCCCCAAACCTTTGCCTGCATTGGGTAGGAGTAGTACAGGTAAAGCCACCCAGCCCAGGCAGGTTTAATTGGTCAGGTCGCTCGCACCCGCACGGACGCGCCGCCCGTGCACACCACACCATAGCGCGATGCATGCGATCGCTTCTCCCTTGAGCGCCGGCGGCACCCTGAGGCGCCCCCGTCCGTGCCTCCTCGCAAGTCGCAAAGCCTGCATCACGATCACGAGCGGGCGACCGGCCGGCCCGTCGTGCCGTGCGTCGCGACGACGGAGCTCGCGGCCGTACGTGCGTGGGGGGATGGGGTTCGCTGTTCGCAGCGCAATGCGTGGGCCGTGGAGGTGGGGGTGGGGCGGTCCGCAGCGGGAGCCGAGTGGCGTCAGCTTTACACTGTAGCGCGCGAACCGAGCTGGCACGGCAGCGAGGCGGGCAGACTGGCGCGGTGGTGGACCGGGCGGCCGGTTGGGGTGGGGGGGCTGGGGCTCCCATCCCAGCCGCAGCGGCAGCGGCAGCAGGAGCACCAGCTGCCGCGCTCGCTCGGCTCGGCTCGGCTCGGCTACAGGCGCAGTGGAGTCCTCCTCATCCTTCGCCTCGGGAAGGCGGCGATGGACGGGCGGTCGGCCACCCTGGCCACAGCGCGGCCGAGACGTGGGCGGGCCCTCGCGCCCTCGTAGCTACATGACGCCGTCGTCGTCGGGGTCAAAACCAACAGCGTACCCGCACACACGTACACTGCCTCAACCGGAACCAACGGCGGCTATCAGCCGTTTTCTGCACCCATGCGCGCTGAGGTTTTTTTTCTTCTTCTTTTGGCACGGAACGGCAGCTATCAGCCGTTTTCTGCTCCGGTGCCCCGGTCCAAGAAGAAGAAATAGAGTTGCTGCATGGGGCACAGCTTCTGTCTGCCATGTGATGCTGGAGAGATCCATGCATCCAGAGGCACTTGCCGAGAGATGATCATTGATTAAAGCCCCGATTGGGCCAAACGGGTATGATGGTTTGCTGAGTGGACCGGTCAAAGATACAACGTGCATGGCCCGGGACGCCGGATTTTTTCCCCCTCCCTCCCTTTTCTTTTTCTTTTTCAGTGGAAGCAAGGACAAATACTGTCTGATATACTACTCCTTTCATTCGGAAAAAAAAAATCGTTACTTGCTTCCGATTCCGATCGTGCAGCGATGGAGACCGAGAGCATGCATGCATTACTCGAGATGCTTTACTCCGTAGCTTCCTGACGTGGTGTCTGTCTCCATCACTGGCGTGTTTGTCTTCGTCCCTGCCGATCAGCGCCATTTTTGGAGGTGGCTGCCTCTCTGACCCACCTGCCCTACGTACGGACACACTGTGCGACGCAGCACTAGTCACTCCTCGCGGCGACGCCTCACGTCATACCGATCAGGAACTCAGGTCTCTGATATGGGAAAAATACGTCTCTGATACGGGAAAAATGCCACGAAGATACGCGCGCGTACGTGCACGCGAGAAAAAGGCCGGGGCACGGCGCCCTGCATGCACGGCGACGACACTGTGCGAGCGACTGTACAGTACCTGACAGGTCTACACCTACACGTTTCCGGGTCAGAGTATACAGTGCGCGCGTGCGTGAGAGGCGAATGGAAGAAGGATACCGGCACGCGCGTATAGTACACACATCCGCTCGAGCATGCAACAGTGTCGCCCTGTACATACTCTACAGTGCCACTGTACACCCGCACAGCAAAAAAAAATTTGCTTGCGCTCCAGCTGCGATCCACGACAGGGTCTGATGATCGGGCGGTGTTTCTCGGCAGTGTTTGGCGCTCTGCGTGCCCCTCTTTTTTGACTCTTTCGCAGGCGAGAACCGAGAAAGCAAGCAACGCGGCGCGCCGCGCGACGCCAACAGTTTACACGTGTGTGATCGCGCCACGCCGGTGCCTGAATATTGGCGAAAAGAGACGCGGCAGCAAAATCTCTGTCTGCCACATCATGTGTTGCTTCTAAACTCCATGCGTGCGAGAGGAGCTCATCGTCGTCATACGCACCATGGATCTCCCGTAAAATACAAGTCAAGAAGAACAAGAATTCGCAGGAGTTTGTTGGATGTAGCTTTATATTAATTACTTTGACATGTATTACAGTCGATCGCTTAATTAGGTGAAACCGTCCGATCGAATCGTCGCTTTATTCGATCACGCCTGCACGTACCAAAGCTCGTCGTGTTGCCTTGGAGCTCAAGTGTGTGTGCATCATCATTTCTAGGAGTAGTGTGTAACTTGTTCCTCTGGATTCCTATAGATGCCTCCGACGTGGCCTCAATGACTCAATCTCGCAACTCGCATAAAGCAGGGCAAGACAGGTTCAGGTATTCAAAACCTCTAAGATAATTTAGCAAAGAGAAATTGGAACGTAGATACAACTTACTACTTCTGTAGTTACCGAAATAATCCAACACCTCTTTTTTAAGTTCGCTTGTACTATATATATTGCTGTAGAAAGTTATTCATATGGTGCTAGGTCTTAGTCCACCCCATGATGTCCAAAAACTTATTTAATAATTGGTATAACTTGAGAGATAAAAGTTTCAGATCCTTTTTTTACAAGTGCAGCAACAATATGTTGATCTATTTGGCTATTGTGAAACACTTTTTTTTGAGCGGGGTAGAGAACGTGACAATGTGTTTTTCACATCTTCTTTTTTCATATTTGAATTACGTGATGGTTTTGTAAAATTAGTTTGCTCGCTGTAGTGTGATGAATTATAATAAATTGTCCCATACCTCTCGAAGTCAGATGCTATCCTATTATTAAATAAAATTGTCAAGAAGACTAGAGCAGGCAGACCGCCGTTTGTTGAGTTGCTCGATCCTGATTCCCCTTTGGAAATCGCATGTGACCCCGGACCCTAATCTATTACTTGTGCAATTGTACTGGTACTAATAGTACGCTTTCACTGTCGCGGTTTTATTAGGTTTTGTCCAGTGAGTATCCAACGAATTAGGCATCTAGGCTGATGTTTTTTTGTAAGTAATTTAATGAAGGCATGTGCAGGTAACCAAATGCCCATAGTTTAGCTGAGTTTTTTTTTTAGCTGAGTTCGGGACTGTTACAATAGCGATTAACGGCAATCACAGTAGACGTATTACTTTATATATAGATACTGTGACAATAGACTGATGGTGCTTTGTATATACAAGTTCAGTAGTTTCTGTACCGCCATGCGCAACAAGACAAGGTGTGTGTTAGTTAATGGTCCCATGCTACAGCTTGTCGAGCTAAGCTATGGGATGAACAGCCGCTGGTAGACGCGATTGCGGCAAGAATACCAACCTGGAAGGCAGGCATGCTGACAAATGCTGGCCGGGTACTGCTGACCAAGGTGACGCTCTCGGCTATACCTGTGCACAC
>Ga0182004_10000495_pt1 | contig 24111 bp, 25 predicted proteins | sample Sormic07211540_1_FD_120479 | JGI IMG/M metagenome (GOLD analysis project Ga0182004, IMG submission 120479) | Endophyte microbial communities from Sorghum bicolor roots, Mead, Nebraska, USA - 072115-40_1 MetaG | ecosystem: Host-associated > Plants > Roots > Unclassified | place: USA: Nebraska...
CCCGTCACATCGAATCTTGCGGCACATGCATGAAGCATTAAATATAGACGAAAATAAAAACTAATTACGCAGTTTACTTGTAAATCGCGAAACGAATCTTTTGATCCTAGTTAGTCTATGATTTGATAATATTTGTCACAAACAAACGAAAGTGCTACAGTAGCGAAATCCAAAATTTTTCCCAAACTAAACAAGGCCATAAACTTTGGTCAGAGCAGTGCAAGGAAGGCCCAGAAACCCAAGGCCGGGCTGCTGTCCTGCTGCCGCCGACGACACGACATGCACTGCCGCGTCTGCAGGAGCCGTCGCCGCAGCACTGCACATGCCCGTCGTGCCCAGGACCACGAGTCTACCAACCCTAATGTGATGTGACCCCAATACCGTCGTTTCGTTACCCATGACCATCTACAGTGACTAGACCGATCTATAGTTACCATGAACATACTCAGCATTATTTAATTTATATGGACCATTCAAATATACTTAAGATTCGTATTGGTGTACTTTTCCCCACTATTTCACGCTTTCACTTTATTGCTTCACACATCTCGATACATATTAGACAATATAGATAAGCAATACCCCAACATATAGGCACAAAAAACACTGCTTTCACCAAGCAATAATACAATACAGCATGTACATGCTCAGTATTATTTATCTGGACCATTCAAATATACTTTGATATTTTTGCTGTCATACTTTTTCCCACTGGTTCACACACTCTCTCCATGATTTCACACATCTCAATACATACTAGACGATGTGGATAAGCAATGCCCAACATGAGCAGGCCCAAAGGGAGTACTACGTTAAGCTAGGCCCTATAGCAAAATCGCAGAATTCTAAACTAAGGCCTTGTTTAGTTCCTATTTTTTCTTTTAAGATTTCTCGTTACATCAAATCTTATGTCATATGCATGTAGCATTAAATATAGATAAAGAATAACTAATTACATAATTTGCTTTTAATTTGCGAGACAAATCTTTTGAGCCTAGCATATGCTGCCCATTTTGCAAGTAAACAAGACCTAACAACCACAAAATAGCGGTTGTCGCAAATTCCAACAACATTTATTTTTATCTATTTGATTGAAGTAAAAAATGTCAGGACTCGTGAGAGTGGTAGTTGATATATACCCACATAAATGAATATTACTACATCACTATTCACTAGAATACACCACTAGTCGACTGAAGAACAATTCAAAGTATATACTATATAGGTTACTTTAGGCTTTTGACGATGGTTTTGTTGTTGGGTCAAAAAGGGAGGGTTTTTTTACTCATGCCATTATAACTTTCAAAGTTTGGACATACATCATTACAATTCATCCATTTAGAAAATTGTCATTATAGTTCTCACTTTTACTCATCCATGCTATTTTCTACACCTCCTACGTACATGGTCTGTTGTCAGTCACGTATATATACGCAAACATAGATGAACATCGCCTCCTCTGTTAGAATGAGAATGCCCACGACAGCTCGAGACGAAGCGGCGACGCTTGCTCGCAGAAGCCTATGTGCCAACGGAGCAGCAGTGAGCGCACGAGGCGAAGAGCGCGAGGAGAGCCCTAGGCTGCACGCAAGCCAAGCAGTGGCGAGCACGACATGCACCCACAACAGCCTGCGCGTGAGCGGAGCAGCGACGAGCGCAATAAGCATCTGCGGTAGCCTGCGCGCGAACAGAGAGTGCCACGAGCGCTCACGGTGGCGTCTACGATACAGCTGAGCGCGTCCATCACCCCCACAGTTGGGAGGGTGCAACGCCCTGACATGTCCCTAGTGGCGCGCATGCTAGCGGCCCTAAGCGGCACCCGGAGAAACACCACTAGCCCCACTACCGAGACGGAGATGTTGAGGTTATGGTGGCGTACCGGAGCGCGATGTGCAAGACGCTCGAGCAACGTCGTGCACGCCGACCACGTGTTGCCCCGACACTTATGTTCAGCGATGGTGGGCAACCCTGTGCTAGGAACCGCCTGCCACTTCCACCCTACCTCCTTACACACCTGTGCTCGCAGGGTGCTTGCTGCTCCCGCATAGGAAAATGTGGTCAGTTGCTCCTTGCATCCTTTGTTGCAGTCGTAGGTGAGGGACTCATCGGTGCTTCGTGGCTGGCTAGCAAGCAACAAAAATACGTGCTGCTGGCATGGTGAATTTGGTCGTCGTCGTACGGCCTACGCGCTCGTTGCCGCTCTTCCTCCTCGCCATGTCTGTAACCGTGACTGTGGCGAAGCTAGGCCTTGCTACGCTCTCTGCATTGTGTGCTCGCCACCGCTCCGCTCGCACGCAAGCCACCATATGTGCTCGTCGCGCTCTCCACCTCGTGTGCGAGCTGCCGCTCTGTCTCACGCGCCGGCCACCGCGGGCAGGCTCAATCTAATGAAGGAGACGACGTCGGTACGTATCTGTGTACTTATACGTGTCTAACAGTGAACCATGTAGGGGAGATGTGTAGAAATTGGCATAGACGAGGGAGACAAAGAATTATAATGCTAGTTTTTCAAATAGGTGAATTATAAGGCTAGTCTCAATCTATGTTTCATGAGAGTGTTATGCACATTAAATATGATGCCACATAAGTAAAATTGCTGACTTGACAGGGTCATTAAATAAAAGAGTTTCATCAGATGAGAGAGAAGTTTCATCCCCTTGAAACTCATATAGCTCGGTTACCTAATTTATAGTTTTGGTAACTGTGCCATAAAACTATACATCGAGACTGACCGACTGGCCTAACGTCCAAACTTGAAAAGTTGTAATGGCTAAATCCATGGAAAAAAAAGGCCGAGCTAGCGGACGGGAGGAACGGGGGACGGAGTGACCTCGTCAGCATCCCGGCAGGCACAGTCAGGTGTCCCGTGCCGTCTTCACTTGTCTTCCTTTCCTTCGCTTTCTCGTCTCCGTGTGACCGCGTGCGCGTGTGTCCCCGCGAGGAAGCGGAACACCCAACCCAACACGCCTGCCTCCCTCCCTTCATCCCCTCCAGATCCAGCCTCCTCCTCCTCCTCCTCCTCCTCCCCTCCGTCGCCCTCCTCCTCTGCTGCTGAGTGAGTTCATCTTCCTCCGTGGAGTCCGCACCCGGCCGCCCGCCCCCAATTCGGTCGGGACCCTTCGATTCGCTTCGACCTCCGTCGTCTTTTGGTTGGTAAGAAACCCTAACCTAACTTAACCTAGCTTTATCATGTTCTTTCCCCCTTCTATCTATTTCCGTTCCTCGTCTCGTCTCCAGCGGCGCATCCTCCTCCTTTCTGCTTGCGACGCCTCTAGTCCCTTTCCTTTTTTTTTCTGGGTAGAGGAGAGGTCGCCTCGCCGCCCTTCCCGGTTCTAGCTCAATCCCCATGCCTCACGCACGTTCTTGATCCATTCAATTTTCCATTCCATTCCCTAGATGTATGTACCGTGTTTCATTTTTTTTTCTTTTTATCCATCCAATCCAGATGAAACGCCTCTCTTGTCTTTCGGCGCCGCACAAACCACATGTTCACATCTACCCTTCTTTCTTCTCTCCACGCATTTCATTTCGCCGTCTCAATCTCATTTCGTTTCTCCGAAATCATGCAAAACTTAGCCTTTTCTTATAAGAAGATACAAAACTTAGTTAGGGTCACCGGCCACAGGTATAAGGGGGGCACCGTACGTATTTACTCTCAAAATTAGCAAAGCGACCAAAGCCTCTTTTTGTTTCGAATCTTAATTGCCCTAAAAAAAACACTGCAGGACATTGCTCACTTTGTGCTGCTACTTTCTGTTGCGCAGGGAAACCTCAACGCTGGCGAGTCGGTCATCACTGTTGAAGGCCATGACATCACTCTGCCAGGGCACCACAGGTATTCCAACCTCTTACCATCCTGTCCTGCTCCAGTTTTTCGTTACTTGCTCTATATAATTTACATACATATATAGTAATAATAAAATCAGTATTTGCCCATCATTATTACTGTACGATATCCATGTCATTCTTATAGGCAGATTATTCTTTTCTCACGTATACTCTGCCCTTATTGTTACCTGTTACTCACTCAATTTCTTTGCCCCATTCAGGAAATTTTGGCAAAACTGAATGAATGAGTTTTGGTCAGCTTGGGACCCAACAAAGAATAATACAATTCGGTCCCAGGGTAAAGTAGCAGAACGTTGACAAAGATTGCTCAGCGCACCATGCTTGAGGATTTCTTCACTCTTACTGAGATGAAGGATGGCATCTCGACGGTCGCAAGGATTGCAGAGCTCATATCTGAGATGCACAAGCTGGAAAACTCCGCCGACATCAACACGTCCGATGTGATAAGGCAGTGCTCTACGGCTGCCAACACACTAGCATCCACCAAAAACGAAGAGTGTCTTCAGCATTTCGTTCAGCTAAATGGTGTTTCCTTTCTCAACCGTTGGCTTCAGGATGCTCAAAAATGTGTTGGGGACGTCAGAAGTTCAGCGGAGGATCTTATAGTTGCCATATTGACTGCTTTGGAGTGTCTTCCAATCAGCAATGAGCAGTCAGCCTCCTGTAGAGTTATGCCTACTGTTGATCACCTGCTTGCTCACGAGAATGTCGTGATCAACCAAAAGGCGAGAGCACTCCGTCACAAGTGGACTGGTGTACCAAAACATGGTACACATGGAGAGCATTTTCATGCAGAGGAGGCATGCCAGACTGATCAGCTTAAGTCTCCAGAAGCTAGCCACAAGACAGAAACTAAGAAGCAGAGTGTAGCGGATCAAGACGGAGAGCCTGCTGAAGAATCAAAACCTGAGGCGACAACTTGCTCAGATGCACCTTTGTCCGATCCTTCTCTGACTAATGACAATACAGATGCAACAAAGCAACCACTAGGGCTAACATCACCGAATTCATCAAATGGAAACACAGCATTAGGGGATGTGAAAAACTTGGTCACATCCCCTACATCTCCAGGTCATGTGGGTTTAGAAGGTGGACAATCCACCACCAAGGAAACTTCTTCCAATGATGTAGAACTGCCCACTAGTGGCATACTCCAGTCAAACTCTACTAATGCAAAGAGTGGTACTGGACAAGATGCACCGGTGGACTCGACTCCAACAGCCATGTCTGTAGAGCATAATAAACCTGACAAGCTATTTGCTAGTAGCAAAAGGGGTCTGGAGGATAGTATTGTTTCAGTTAGCTCGAGTATCAAAGAGTCTGAGCCATTTGCATCTGGTAGGTTACATTTGGAGAAGGATGCTGAAACTTTGAATCATCTTGCAGCTGTAACCCGTGATTTGCAAGATCTGTCCGAGGAAAGTACAGGCAAAGAAGATGAACCTACATCTTCATCTAGTACAGATGATATGGACATGAGCAGTGACTATATATTGCAAAGATGTATGTCAAGCTTAGGGGACTCCTCCAAGGCAACAAACACAAAATCCACTGCATTGAAAGGGGAAAAATCAACACGACTGACAGATTACGATGATACAGATGCACTAGAAGTAGCACGTCTGGTAGCTATTGAGGTGGAGCGGGAAGTTATTGACTACAGAGGACCCTTCTGTAGTTCTCCTGATACTAATTCCAGGAATGCTGACAGTCCTGACCTGGAAGCACCGCGGCAGCCTGTAGCTGTTGCCAGTGAACTGAATGATAATAAATCTTCTAGTACAGAGGCTAAGTCAGGAAGTTCCTCGTCTCATAAGGAGGATGGATCAGGCATCACAGATGGCAGTGGTCCGTTGAGTAGAAAACATACACGGAGTGTGGATCTGGGGAACTTAGACCTTAATGAAAATCAGTGTGCCGAGGAAACTGACTGTAATCCAAAGTCCGTCCTTAGTAATTCTGTCAATTTGTCAATGCCTATAGCTGTGGCTGCTTCAAGAGGCTCATCTGTGTTTCCAGCTCGGCTCCACTTTGAAGGTGGACTTGGCTGGAAAGGCTCTGCTGCAACCAGTGCCTTTAGACCTGCTTCACCTTGGAGGACTCCTGATGCAGAGAAGTCACTTTCAGCTTCTTCACATAAAACAAGCAACATGCTATTTGATTTAAATGTAGCTGACAGCGATAGTGCTACTTCTGGTGAGCCACTCTCAACAGCAATCCTGCCTACTTCTTCTGACCTACCTTCCAAGGGTGCTTCTAAAGCAGTGGGTATGAGCGGACGACTGAAACTTGACCTTAATTTCTCATGTGCTGATGAGGAAGATGCTATCACTGCAAGCAATGTGCCGCCATTGTTGAATCGCCAACAGTTCAATGGCAACTGGAGTCAGCCTTCTTCCTCCTCATCTTCAAGGCAACCTGCAGTCAGAAACTTTGACTTGAATGACATGTCAATTGCTGATGGTCCTGTGCGAGGAATGGATGTGTCTTCTGTCAAGACTCCTTCAAGGGATATATCAGACCATTCTGCTGTCACAATTATGGGTAAGAGGATAGTTGTAGGGCAGAAAGATCATGGGCAGCAATACCAGCATAACTTTCTGGGACCAAGTGCTGAATCAAGAGTTCCTCCAAGACCTACTCAGTCTTTTGCACATACTCCTGAATATAGTGTTTTCAGTTATCCATCTCAACCTGCTATGCCTTTTCCCCCAGCGTTCTTTGCCCCTGGGGGCAGTCCGTACTTGGTTGATGCAAAGGGTGCACCAGTCATACCGCCTCTGTCAGGTCTAAGCCTCGGCATTTCTCATCCATCTTTCAGCACCAGAGCAACACCACCCTCATCTAATGAATTGAGTTACTTTCATCCTAGCATGGATTTCAGTTATGGAGTGCCATCTGAAGGCGCACGTAGGGAGGCAGGGAGCTACTGGCCCGTGTCCTACCAGGGCCAGACAATGTTTGTGGATGAACGCATGAGGAATGTGTCACAGGGTGGTAGTTCTGGGTTGGTGCTGAAACGAAAAGAGCCAGAGTCAGGTTGGGATATGTACTCGCGTCGTTGAGTCTGATGAAGGTTTGTTGCAGCCATAATCGATTTTGTCCCGCTTTCTTAAAAATGGTATGTTCAATGTTCCGTTTATGACGGACCTTGGACATTGTATTCTAGGGTATTTCTTTGGCACCTGAAAATGGGTCCAGTTCTATTAGGTCTGAAGACATACACGGAGAACTGAATAAGAGATCAGCTACAGGTAGATTTGAGAGATGTTGACATGGCAAGGACATTGTTAGCTGCTGGAAACCACCTTGTGTAGATCTGGTTCTTTGTGAATGTATTAGCTTTGTTTTAGTTGACATAATATAGTCAAATTGCTCTCTACGGAGAGCTGAAATTATGTAAATCATCATCGTATAACTCATAGATGAAATGCATCCCTTTTTATCCATCTTCCTTTTTTGTCCAGGGTTGGTGCAAGTTGTACTATGATCAACTATATTGTATATATCATTGTTTCAAGCTGCGCATTCAGGTTTTGTATCATGTTGCATGCAGACAGCTTTAGAAACTGGGCATGCAACGGCTGTTTGCATGTCGGAACCAGATGCTTTCTTTGGTTGGTATATACATGTATATATAGTTGATGTTGCAATCGGGAGTTAAACTGCATGTGGCAGCCGAATTTTTTGATGTGTGAGCTTTGTACCTGCCTGCTGAGATGGGAAAAAAAAAAGTTCTGCTGTGATTGGCGACATGTGCTTGAGATTGAATTAAAAAATCTCTGTACACATGTTTAAGTCAGATGTAATTGGGCATCAACTACAAACAGTGCATGCAAATCATTAAGATACCGTGAATAAGATACCGAAGAAGAATAGAATAGAATTGGTGGAATATTAGATATATTGTATTGAGTTTCATAGGCTGATTATATAGGGTATAAATAACAAGCGTCCCACGTGGGTAGATAATGTGATACTATTCTAAACTTGGGCCTTGTTTAGGCCTTGTTTAGTTCATATTATGGTTATTGTATCAACTGCTTGTACGCAACAATAGATGATGACTAGACCAAGGGCATGATCGCTCTACCTCATCTTTTGCTTTTGTGGAAATGATTAGACTCTGGCACTATAATGAACTAAGTGTGTGTAATTTCGAAACTGAAATATTTCCGCTCCTTTTAAACTCGGTTTGTAATAACTATGTTTAAACTCCGATGTAACCGTGGAATGTTGTGAACTGGATGTAACTTATGGATGGTGACTGCTAAACTTATTACGATCTTGGCTGTGCGTATGGAAAGGGTTTGAAATCTCTCAAGATACCTAAAAACCAAATTTTTTTCAAGATTTCATGTCACATCGAATCTTGCGGCACATGTATGGAGCATTAAATATAGATAAAAACAAAAAGATTACACAATCTGTCTGTAAATCGTGAAACGAATCTTTTAAGACTAGTTACTCCATGATTGGACAATATTTGTCTAATAAAACGAAAGTGCTATAATGTCAAAATTCAAAAACTTTTCGAATCTAAACAAGGCCTTAGTTCCCACCCCAAAAACACTCATCACATCGAATCTTTGAACACATGTATGGAGTATTAAATATAGATAAAAAATAAACTAATTACACAGTTTAGTTGAAAATCACGAGACGAATCTTTTAAACATAGTTAGTCCATAATTGGCCATAAGTGCTACAGTAACCTACATGTGCTAATGATGGATTAATTAGGCTTAATAAATTCGTCTTGCAGTTTCCAAGCGAGTTATGTAATTAGTTTTTTATTAGTATCAGAATACTTTTTTCAACATCCTACGAAATATTCGATGTGACACCCAAAAATTTTTCTTACTCCAACTTAAGGCCTTGTTTAGTTCACTCTGAAAACCAAAAAGTTTTCAAAATTCTTCGTCACATCGAATCTTGTGGCACATGCATGAAACATTAAATATAGACGAAAATAAAAACTAATTACACAGTTTAGTTGTAAATCACGAGACGAATCTTTTGATCCTAGTTAGTCTATGATTGGATAATATTTGTCACAAACAAACGAAAATGCTACAGTACCGAAAACTTTTCACTTTTCAGAACTAAACAAGGCGTAAACAAGACCGACCTATTGGTCAAAACAACTGCTACGGTAAGAAAGTTTGCTGCTTCTACTTGGTTACTCCTCTCTTGGTTTTCGTCTCTTCGTACTTGGGGCGCCCTCTCCATCCCACCTGCATTTGAATGCCAACATATGTGATCATAATCATCTCAACACCAACTGAACAGAATTGCTGGGGTAGGGTTTAGCGAGCATATATATACTAGCCACTGAATTTGGGGTGACAGCGTGCAGTGCTTATGCACTCGAACACTACAAAGGAGAAGATGGAGTGTAGCAGTGATTATTACACAGATTTGTGTGATGGTCGCTACCCCTAATCAAGCAAAGTAGGTATCTAATCTACAGTAGGTGACTATACAAACAGCAGCAGTGATCATTATGCATGCTTACCCATCCTGCACCTGCTTCTTTCGTTTCTTGTGGATACCATTCGGCACTGGCATCTGACGATCTTGGCTGGGCCTGACCACCTCAGCCTCAGGATCACTTAGCAACGCAAGCCTGTCCAAGACGTTTGCATTAGCTGAGCTTTGCCTGAGCCGCTCTTTCAACTCTTCCACCAAAACAATCCCTGGACAGCATGCTCAAGTAGTATTAGGTCAGGTCAGGTGTCAGCAATGCAAAATTCACAACTGTGTTTTTTTATGTCCTAATCCTTAAAAGTTATTAGGATTAAAAAGGGGGGAGCAGGCAAGACAATCTGTCGCAGCATAGTAAAACAATCTCTATCTCTGTGCTGCTACAGTAGCAGCAGCAATAGCAAAAGCAGGCAAAACAAATTGGGCAGCAGCAGGAGGGAAAATGGCAAATGAATCTATTAACAACATAGCCTATGGCAAGAGAAAAGTACGGCGCGTAAGACAAGCCAATGAAAGCCGTACTTTTTTCTTGACAGCCAACCATATTTTTCTGAAACAATAATTCAGCCATGGCTTCTCTGAAAGAAAGAAAAAAAAAACCGTACCGAGAGCCCGCAGCGCGCGGAGATGGAAGACGGTATCGGCGAGGGCAGGATGGCCGGCGTTGGTGGCCCGCGTGACGGCCAGCTCCCTCAGGCTCACCAACACATCCTGAACAAACCACCATTTGGTTACTCGGTAGCTACTCTAGTAGTAGTAGATAGTAGGTAGATTCAGATTGGGAGCGGAACTGCTGCTGCAACCGGGCGAGAATCCATCAGAAATTCACAAGAGCGGTGGTGCGGTGGGGTTGCCTTACGAGCTCGGGCTCGGAGAGGGTTTGGAGCCACATCGCGTCTGCTCCACCTTGCCGCAGCTTGCCCTCCGACTCTGCTGCGTCAGGATCGGGAGGAATTGACCCGCTGGCGGCGGCACGCGGTGGCGCCATCAACCAAGGGAAGGGAAGGAAGGGAAGGGTCAGAGGAAGAGACGAAAGGGGAGGCGACTGGGACCCGCCCTACAAACACAACCGCAGCAGGTTGCTAATTATTAGGAGTTCTCAGTTTGTTAAAACTAATTTGGGCCTTGTTTACTTCCAAAAAAATTTTGTAATTTTTTTCAGATTCCTCGTCACATCGAATCTTTAGACGTATGCGTGAAATATTAAATATAGACGAAAATAAAAACTAATTACACATTTTGGTCGAAATTGACAAGACGAATCTTTTGAGCCTAGTTAGTCCATGATTAAACAATATTTGTCAAATACAAACGAAATTGGTACTATTCACAATTTGCAAAATATTTTGGAACTAAACAAGGCATGCAAATCTATAGTCCAAATGTCAAATGAAAAAAGAGACCTTCTCCATTATTTTGCTATTTAGGCTTGGCAAAAGAACTTGACATTCTAGAATTTTTGTCAAAATCATAAAATTGAGTCTCCAACATGTTAGCAAAACTAGTAGGCAAATTGGGATACACATGATGCCAAGCGTTGGAGGACTTGACATACTTGCCAAGCGAAGGGAAAATTTTGTCAAGAAGTAGTTTTACCAACTTGTTGGAGGCTGTAAAAATTCTAGAATGCCAAGTACTTTTAGCAAACTGTTAGAGTTGCTGCTGGTGCTAAAAACGTACTGTACTGTATTTCAAGTGTACTAGTACATCTACTTAGATGAGATCATGAGATCGACAAATTTACTTATCAGTCCCACGTATCAGCGTACTATTATATAGTCAAGAGTCTACATGCCATACGACTAGTTTAGTTTAAGTTTTAATGATTTCATCAACTTCATAATATGGTTCGATTACCAACTCTAGTCTTCTGCGGCAAAATTTTACATTTGACGGCTCAGTGAGAAACGCCACAAAATAGAGAGAGATCCTGTTCGTTTCAAAAGAAGAAGAAAGGTATGTGTGCAGCAAGCAGGATTTGCTGACCATACCACCACCACAAATAAAACAGCAGACAATCGTGCACATCAATCAATCCATACACATTGAGCACATAATCAGAATGCAGTTCACCCTGTGTGTCAGTTAATCGATAAAAAAGAATTTCCTCTCGTTTCTTTTGGTTATTTCTCCTCAACATTTTTACAGTTGCGCGCCCAAACTCCACTCACAAAGACAGTAAAAACAAGAAGACGGGGAATAGAAAGGTCAGCCACAAAGAAAGAAAACAAAGGGGAGAGAAAAAAAAAAAGGTCAGGATTTTCCTGGTATAACCCACGTATATAGCCCTGGTGCATTCCAATTCAAGAAAAGGGACAAATAAAAGGAAACAACTGATCATTTTGTATTTGCCGCAGCAACATGATAATCATGATGCGCAAGCACCCTCACTATCATTGGCAAGCACACATTCCTCTAAGAAGTTGCCCAGCTGAGAAGTATACAGCCCAGGATTGCTCCGGTAATGGTCCACATGGGGCGATGACACGAAGTCGCAAGCCCTCACCTCGTGCCCAGCTTTCCGCTGACCCTCGATGAATGCCTCCACTGATTTCGCTGGGATCACCCTGTCGGCGGAGCTGTATATGTACAGTTGGGGGCACTTTGGTTGCTTAGAAGACAAAAGCTCCATCACGTCAGATAACCTCCTGTTAAAAAGGACACCAACATGCTGATGAGCTCAACAGTTATAAGGTCATCTTGTTGCTTTGTGAACCACACGCATGTATACTTTACTCTTGACGCAATGTCAACTACCACATAGATATGTCATGGTATGGTGGACGATGACGTGACTGTACAGCATTCAGAAATTTAATTATTTAACTTTCATGAGGTGAGCAGTTAGTGAGAGGTCACAGATGTCCCCATCCCTACTTAAGGGATTAAAGATAAAACCCAATGGTTTGCGTCAGATGTGGGCATGATGTGTACCTGTTGATCTTTGGATAGTTCAAAACAACGTCAAAGAAACTCTCCAAAGCTGACAGTAGAACCGCCTCTCCCAGCTTGGGCTCCTTGTTAGACTCCACAACTAGGACATCAGACCTTGAATCATCTGAACCCAGTCCCTTTGTGGTGACACTGCGTTTTTTCATGAGGGCAGCTGAGAAGCCCAAAGCCCAAACCTGAATTCAGAAAACAGCACAAACAGATTTGTTAATCTACAGCGAACATGATAAAGAAAGCAAATGACTAGATACTAGCACGAGTGAATGAAAGAAGAAAAAAAAAGAATGATGGAACTTTTGTCTGCCACACAAATGCAATCCAGATGGGACCTGAGGAATGCAGATGACAAGTTCTGAATAAAGCTCCAAGAATCACAAAGTGAAATCAACTGGAAAGCTCCTGTTGATCATACTAGGAAAGAACTAAATGAGTCTAGGTAAAATTTGTACCTGAGGATCAGGTGCAGCAACAGGTGCTGAGTCTACTACACAAGCTTTAATTCTGTCCACTGCTGAAGGATCCTGCTGTTGCAAATTCTCTAGAATTACGCCATAGCTGCAATGTTAAAATAATGAAGAAATTAAGCATTAAAAATCATGATGAGAGCTCATTATTGATGAACGAAATTCAGGAGAATGAGTATCGTACCAAAGCCAACCAGTATTACTGAAGGTGTGGAAAATAATCTTCTTCCCACTCTCCTCCCTGACCCAGTCAGCAAGATGTTCGGATAGCATCTCAACATTCTTCTCAGCCTTGCCTCCAAGGTTGTAACTGACAATGTCAGACATCGGGAGGGTGAAGGTGATGACATGGAAGCCCCTTGAGGTGTACCAATCGGCATATCTCTTGAGATGTTTCTGTCTTGAGCCCAGCCACCCAAGAAGGACCACGACCGTCTGAGACTTGTCAGGGAACTCAGCACAGACCCTGGGGTCTGGCAGATGCCAGCGGTATAGCACATCGGATGGCGAGGAAGGAATCACAGGCATCACATCTGTTTGTCCTGAGGTCTTGGGAAAGTTAGCATATTGATAAACTGTCTGCATAACCGGAAGAGACGCGAAGGGCGCCTTCAGCAGACGCAAGCTGTGGAGGTCGCGTGGCAGCAGCTGCGTGCCAGAAAGGGCAGAGGCCGAAGGCGCTGCTGCTGCTGCTGGAGCATCTGCCCTGGTTGACGGAAGCGACGCAAGCGTGTCTGTGCTCGTGCTTGCATCAGAGAGCCTGTGGTGGGACAGCTTGTCAGGAAGCTCGTGGGAGGAGACGGCGGCGAAGGCAGCGACGGCCATGGCAGAGAGGGGGCGGTGGAGGTGTCCCGAGAAGGAAGCCATCGTGGGGGAGCGCGCAGCCAAACCTCTCAGCAGGAATGGTACTCTTGTGACAAAGGAGGAAACTTGTGCACGTTATTTATTATATCTCCGCAGCGTGCCCTGCTTCACAGGAAGGAGGGGAGTTAGATGTGCCTGTGCTAACACGCGGTTTGCATAAACTGAATTGACTTGATTTTTCTTTCTTTCTTTCTTTCTTTTTTGGAAGAAAAGATGAAGAATCATGTGTAGTATAGCCAACTGGGAGTTGGAACAAGTCTGTCTGCCATATTATTTATGTGTGGCATATTTGACCCCAAGAATGGGGGCGAAGAATCATGTGTGCTGTGGTGCAGACGTCTTTGTCATGGTCAACAAACAATACGGCAGAACTAGGAAGAGGAAGAGGGAGGGGAGATGATTTAGGGGAGATGATTTACCTAATCCCTGTTGATGCTGTAGATGATTTATTTACCACCGGTGGAGTTGGAATTGGTCACGGGCTGGCTGCCAAATACTACTGTAGTAGAGAATTTGACAGCCTCGCCCGGTAGTTGGCAGCAACTCCCAAAGTGGTGTCAGCTTCCTGAATTTAGAAGAAGAAAAAGCATTGAGCAAGCCATTAGAATTTAGAAAGGAGAGAGAGAAAAAAGCATCGAGCAAGTAATCTTGAGGTGGTAAAGAAAAGAAAAGAAAAACAGGTTACGCATACGGAGTTGGCGATTTTGGCAATTTGTAGGAGAAGGAAGAGGAAAAGAAAAAGAAAGAGTGGGCACGCACGGGTGGGCGGTGGGGGATGGAAAGCGAGGGCGGCGCGCTGCCTGCCTTTCTCTTTTGCTTTCGTCTCCACCATCGCCGGGAAGGAAGGAGTTACTTGTTTGTTCCAAAGGAAAGGAAAGCAGGAACCCCGCCCCCACCTCCATCCATCACGGGAGGAGAGGTAGATTGCAGCAGAGGGGTCCGGGAAGAGATTGGATTGGTTGAATGAAAACGCGTGGGGTTGGGTACGGATGTGGAAATCTGGGTTTGGGGGCAAGAGGCTTGATTTGGATTCATTCATTCATTCATTCATGGTGGTGCGTGCAAGCAAGGAAGCAAGAAACGAGGAGAGAGGGGAAGAGGGATACGTACCACAGCAGGGCAGGGCAGGGCAGCGCGGGAGGAAGAAGACGGAGGAATCGATCAATCTACCTAATGCTATATATACTCCTAGTCAGCTATGATGAACGCAAGGGGAGGGAGGAGAGGACCGACCAAAATAGGGGAGGGGGGAGGTGTGAGGGAGAAGGAAGGAGATGCCCCCACGCATCCCACGAGGCAAGGGCAAGGGCAAGGGCAAGGGCAAGGGCAAGGCCGGCGGTGACGGCGCCCCAGCCCCACCGCTCCGACTCCGACTCCGACTCCGGACTCCGACTCCGAATCTCCGCGGAATCTCCTCCTCTCGCCTCTCTCAAGATGTGGGCCCGTCTTCCCTGCAGGATGGGAGTATGGGAATGGGATGGGCTGCACCGGGCCGGAACTGGCCTCGTCTGGGAAGGGAATCTCGGATATTCCCCTCCCCTTCCCTTGTTGACCACCCGGTGACTGTTGTGTCCCTTTTTTAGTTTTTTTTAGCCAATTGCTAAGAGATTTAATTAAATTCAAGTTCACTACTTATAGCATATCTTCATACAGCTAGCTAGTAGCCACTTCGAGGACCGTACCTTTTTTTTTTCAAAACTCAGTTATAGACACAGAAACTTATATACACACACGAGCGTACAACTATTCCTATGAACCCACACACATATACATTGGACCAACAATTCTTCTGCCAGCTCAATCACTTTCATACTCACAAATCATTATTAGCCCATGCTTTCCTTTGTTCTCTCGATCGTGCTCGTGCCCTCAGGCACGTTTTCATTAAGCAGAAGAAGAGACCGAAAAAAAAATCATACGTGGTTGTAAGTTAGCCCATGCTTTCACAAAGAGAGGAAAAAAACCTATAGTTCTGAATTATTGTACAAGTACCTGCCTTCAACTAATGCCAAAAAAATTTCTTCAATAATCTCCCTTTAATTCCTGAGTCCCTAGCTACCAGCAGTACAAAATTTATGAAACTCGAGAACCAGAAAGAAAACTATCTTACCAAACAAATTAAATCACTCGCACAAAGCAATCCTAAATCTAAATTTAGAGACAAAAAAAACGGTATGCCCTGTTTGTAAAATTCAGAAACTTTTGCTATTATATGGTTGAATTATGAGAAGATAATGCATTAATTAACACCAGGTCTTAGAAAAATATATACGTCGTAGGTACACTTGGTCAGGAGCCTTGCTTATATACGTCGTAGGTACACTTGCTATTATATGCTCGCTTGAGGTCTTGTTTAAAATTTTTCAAGATTTTCCGTCACATCAAATCTTGCGGCACATGTATGGAGCACTAAATATAGATAAAAAAAGATAATTAATTGCACAGTTTACCTATAATTTACGAGACGAATCTTTTGAACCTAATTAGTTCATGATTAGACAATATTTGTCAAAAAAACGAAAGTGCTACAGTAGCAAAACCCAAAAATTTCGCAAACTAAACAAGGCCTGAGAAACTTAGGCCTTATTAAGATTCATCTAAAAATCCAAAATTTTTCAAGATTCTCCATTACATTGAATGTTTTAACGTATGCATGAAGCATTAAAATATAAACGAAAACAAAAACTAATTGCACAGTTTGCCTGTAATTTGTGAGATGAATCTTTTAAGCTTAGTCAGTCCATAATTGGACAATGTTTGTCAAATACAAACGGAAATGCTACAGTAGCGAAAACCAAATTTTTTCAAGAAGTCAGTAGTCTTTTTATCATCTTGTTGGATCTGCGTATTTCACTTTGAAAATATTTGAAAAATATCCACAAAGTAAAATTATCCCTTCAACTCTTTCCTTTTCCTTAAAAAATTCAATTGGGTCTTTATCAACCGGCATTGAACATCCTTGTCACACTGATGCTCTACAACTACAATGTAAGGGCTGTTTGGATCCATTACCACTAAAAAATAGCTAATTAATAGCTTCTATTTTTTAGATAGCTAATTTTTAGTAAGATGTGTTTGGATCCACCTACCAATATGTCCTGATAAATGGTTGGATAACGAGTTAAAGATGCATATAAACACATATGCAGACATTAAAATGCGAAAACACATGTCTTTGGCTGAAAGGAATTATATTATATGTCCCGTTGTCAACCGTGCCGATTTGTTAGATTCTCATTGGAATTATATATATGCAGACATTAAAATGCCAAAACACATATGTCTTTGGCTGAAAGGAATTATATTATATGTCCCGTTGTCAACCGTGCCGATTTGTTAGATTCTCATTGAAATTATATATATGCAGACATTAAAATGCCAAAACATATATGTCTTTGGCTAAAAGGAATTATATTGTATGTCCCTGTTGTCAACCGTACCAATTTATTAGATTCTCATTGGAATTATATATATGCAGACACTAAAATGCGAAAACACTATGCCCAACACATCAGGGCATAATATAACATGTTAAAGAAAACATACATTAATTTTCCACTTGTAAATTAATACTCACCTTTTGGGATATATAGCTGTAGTTCACACCTGACACATCTATCCACAGCCTCAAGATGATCGTGCTGCAATCATATAGAGGACACAAGCCACAGGTTGATTTCGTAAAGTTCTTTGTTCAGAGAGTCAGGATCCTCAAGGTCATGAAGTTGTGTGTCAACGGATGTTGCAGTCCAAAATGGCTTGAAGACCATTGCAGGCAGCTCAACATTGAGAACAGAGCCTCAAGATGTGCTCTGTTTCCTTTCGTGATCCAGAACGAGTTGCCCCTTATATTTTGGATGGACGGTGTCCTCTCTAGAGAAGACCCCTTCATAGACTGTAATGCCTGATGATGGCTTGGCTTCTCGTTCTCGTCGCCAGTTCCATACCCCTTCATAGAACTAGAAGGAATGTACAGCAAGCTCCAACGATGATACTGTTTTCTTTAGTTCTATATATTTATTTAAGTGTTGCTACCAGCGGATCGGCAACGCCAATTATTATATATCAACATCTTTTGTTGCTTTACCGATTGTGAACTAGTGAAATCAGTGTTGTGTTGTGCAAATACTCCGTGCACTATGTGTGTTTACATGATTCTGTTTTATTGCCCCTTTTGTATATTTATCTCTGGTCAAGAATACTTGTCTTTTTCATTTTGTTGTACTGTTTGAGCTGCCACTGACCACCATTTTCTATCGGAATTGCTAACTAGAGATAACCTTGCTAAAAGAAAAGACATTAGTGATCCTACTTGTATTTTTTGTAATGAACGGGAGTCGATTTCACGTTTGTTCTTTTATTGCTGTGTGGCTAACATGTTTATCCTACTTTTACAGTATGATTGGATAGGAGGTTGGGAGATGACTTTGAATCTGTAGCTTCCTTGTGGATTGCTAACAAGAGATATATGGTTTGTAATATTGTGTCTTCCGTTGTTCTCTGTTATGTTTTCAAGGAATGCCGTGGAGTGAAATGAAGAAAGTTTTTACAATGATTGGGAGGATGCTAAGAGTATGGTTACCAATGTTTAATTCAGTTAGTGGAGGCAGGCACCATTGATCTTGATCAAGTGGAGGATGAATATATCAGGGTCAGCACAATCAATTGCTCAGCTTTCGGAGGACCTAGGAAGTGCGACCAATATACCATGTAATAGAGCTTAGGTCTTGTTTAGTTTCCAAAAAATTTCAAGATTTCTCGTCACATCGAATCTTGCGGCACATGTATGGAGCATTAAATATAGATGAAAACAAAAACTAATTGCACAGTTTGCCTATAAATCGCGAGATGAATCTTTTGAACTTAGTTAGTACATAATTGAATAATATTTGTTAAATAAAAACGAAAGTGCTACAGTGTCAAAAACCCAAAATTTTGGGAACGCCTTAGTGTTTGTCTGGTTTTTTTGCGTTCTGTTGCTCAGTTTAGCCTTTTGGGCCTTGTTTAGTTCCAAAATATTTTGAGTCAAATGCAAATTTTTTTTGCTATTTTGCATTTTAGAAGTAAACATGCCCAAAATATTTTGACCCTAAACTTTTTGCAAAATTAAATAGGGACATTAAGGCCTTGTTTAGTTCCTTTTTTTGCAAAATGAATACTGTAGCACTTTCGTTTGTATTTGACAAATATTATATATAAACTGTGCAATTATATATAAACTGTGCAATTAGTTATTTTTTATCTATATTTAATGCTCTATATATGTGTTGCAAGATTCTATGTGACAGAGAATCTGAAAAATTTTGCAAAACTTTTTGGGAAGTAAACACCAAAATCAAAAAAAATTAGTGTTAGAATTTTGGTGGGCTGCTTAAAATTTGGGTTTTTAGTTTCTTTGCAAAATACTTCAGGACTAAACAAGGCCTTGGTTGTTGTTGCGTTCTGTTCTGTGCGCACATACTCAGACCTTGATTGGTGTGAAACGCTTTATGATAATATAATAAACAGGAGAGACCTTTTATTCAAAAAGTTTGAGAAATTCTTGAAGTGGTTTTCAAGACAGATTTGACTATTTATTTCTTATGTTTCACGTTAGATTATTTATAATTAATTTTTAAAAGAAGTTCTAAGGTTTTGACTATAACCAAAGTTCAATTTTTTTTACAGGTCTTGTCCAGAACATCAATTTTCAGTAGTTGATTAACATTGAAACAAAGTTTGAATTGGTGTTTGCCTTATTATTCTGGTCTTATCTCCAGATTTACTCTTGCAAAAATAAACTTGTTCTCGAATATTGCTTTCGCGTCCTCTTTTCAGCGACTTCAACTAATGCAGTGCGATGAAAGTGATTCTCGTCACAAACATGTCACGGTAGCAGCACGCTGTTTACCTTCGAACCTTCAATGCAAATAGTACACATACATAGTGTTTTTTATCTAGTATAGTCATGGTAATTTGCCTAATGCATCAGCTTCATATTCTAATCTCTCATGTACCCTTAAAAAAAATAATCTCTCTTGTATTAACTCAAGTATCTCAGTTCTAACAGTACATTTACAGCTCAAAAGAATTGCTCTCTGCAATACTGAACCGTCAGAATGTTTTTTCGCGGAAGAAAAAAAAGGACTATATCAATAAAAGGATTTAAAGGATCAGTGAAACACATAGTGTTCTTGCCCCTGGAGGAATGACCATCAGAAACTGAGGTGTTCTTGCCACTGAATCCATCATCCACACAAAGGACAAGACACAGACAGATGAATGAGAATGACTAGTTCATGTGTGCAACCCCATCGCCACCTCGAATTGGCCGTGTGTGTGTGTGTGTGTGTCCTACTACAAACAAGCCAGATAAAGAAAAATACACTCCACTTCTGACTAACTAGTGTAATCAACGTTTCATAAACTCAGCTTGACGATAGATCAGGGTTTCCACAGTCGTCAGACATGTCCAACCAATCAGTCGATGAAAACAGCAGCTTCTGTGCCATCCTCTCAATCCATCGTTCTGTTCAACCGCACACCAATTATACATCAATTATGCATGCTTGGCCAACCCATCCTTCTGTACCCATGCACAAGATCCGATACAACTACAAGGGCATTACTCGGCCCAGTCCTCGTCACTATCATCATCGTCGTCGTCATCATCATCTGTGCCATTATCCTGTACCATTTGCAATTACATAAGTATGCATATTGCATAACCTTTGTGCTCAACATATCAGGTATACATGATGTAGTGAAATGAACAGTTTCTTGTAAGGAAACTCGCTGCTAAAATGCTAAAAGTAACAAATAACACAATGCATATTTCAGTTCAGCAGATGCAAGCTAGCAATAAACCTGAGAGGAACTTGAGAGCTCTTCGATTTCATCTTCTTCCACCTGTAACACAATGAAATGGCCAAAGGTCCTCAATCAAATACGCATTTATATAGAGAAAGCAAACAATAACCAACACTTGAAAATTATCTACCAAGGGCAAGCAACATAGAATTCCATAAATGGTACCTTTGGTTTTTTCTTTCCCCGAGTTCCGCTAGCTGCATTCAGAAAACACACTGGTCAGTGTCCCCAGCCTATATAAATGAAACTGAAAGCTTATCTCGCAACAACCCTAGAGTTCTTCACTTGTACTAGCACACATTTTCCCAAATGAAACTGATGAGATGCCTTTGGATGCTTACACCAAATGCTAGCACCACTAATGTCAGAAGATGTCCACTACAGAAGATGCATGTCACAACAGTGAACCTACCCTTCTTGACCCCTGCTGACTGTTTTGCCATTAGACTTGCTCGCTGTTTCTTAGCAGCAGCACCTAAAGATAAGTGGCAATTACAAATTTAATTAAAAAAGGCTTTACAAATTTAATTAAAAAAACTTCTTTTCATAACAAATCGTTGATAAGGAACATAGAGAGGTGATAAAACACAACCTTTGGTTGCAGGGGACCCTTTAGGACTCCTTGTAGATCTCTGGAACAGGAATAGGTATGTGGTAATGAGTTAAGTTTCTTGACAACAAATGTAAATAGACACGTTTAACACAGAAACATCCTTGTAGAATGTGCTATCGCTGCAGTGCAATTGAGTTAGGTTAAAGCTATGGACATACTGGTTGTCTGTTAGTGATAGATAGAGGGGAAACTATGAACAATTCTAGTGTGAATCTTCCCTCCCAAGAATGCATATCTAGGTGGCTCCGCACTCTCACCTTTTTTTCTTCTGCCTTTTTAAACATGCTAGACAAAGTAGCCTGAACAAGAGGCTCCTTGCTAGAAAGGGCTACTGTTGAAGAATCTGCAGGTTTGACGTCTTCGCTTTCACTCTCATCCTTAATTTCTGGACTCACCATCTCCTTCACTCATAGCAAGCAAAATAAGCCGCAGTGTGACAAAATTTTTGACATTAAAAATCTTGAACCTAAATATATAAAAGTAAAAATTCAGATCTACCTTATCATCCAAGTCCTCAGGCACCTCAGCAGTTTCATTATCATTGTCAGACGAATCACCTCCAGAAGATAAGTCTGTGTACCTATAAAGACAGCAAGGAGAACTTTGCTAATTACTTGACTTCACAGGCCAATGAAGTAAACTAATTAATGTATGAAGCTGTCAGCAGCCAAAGAGAGTGTATGGGTCTTACCTTTTCAACATTTTCCCTGCATTCCTAGCAGACTGTCTAACTGGCGTTCCACTCATAGTTTGTGTGTTATTCACATCCTTATGATCTGAATCCTCAGAAGCATCATCATCATCGGATGCAAACTTCGGGGAATGAGGTTCTGCAATTTCCTTTCCAGCTTTACTTCCAGTTGCTTCATCGATGGTACCACCTGCACCACCTTTGAAATCACAATCTGCCGCTGTGCCATCCTATCAGTTGAAAATGGAGAGGCATATATGACAGGCGCATAGAGAACTGAAAGCAGAAGACAAAGTTTGAAAAGAGCACAAACATTTTGGAATTCTTTGGGAAACTCAAGCTTGAGTTCTTCTGGGTTATCTTCCTTCGTTCCAACCCACCAGGCTTCAGAAAACACAATCTGCATATCCAATGACAAGGTAGCATATCTGGTGAAATTTCAGTGGCTTGAAGCGAATTCGTCAGCGTAGGAATTGCAATAACTGACAATTATACATGTAAATCTAATCTAAGCAGTAAAAAAAAAGTGAGTTTTGGACAGCTGCATTCAGCTCTCAGTTACTTGAGTTTTGCACAGCTGCATTTCCTAGTTTTGATCATGAAATGAGGAATTGTGCTGACAAGACTGACCAGGCTCTCGAAGACGTCCTCACAGACGACGCCCTTGGCCGACCTGGTCATCTGCAGCGTGAGGTACTTGTTCTTGGGGTAAACGTGCGTCCCGAAGAGCTTCATCCTTCCCTGCAAGTGCAAGTGCAATGCAACCACCACTCATATCATCCTCAGGGAAGTAAAAAGAACCACATGTTCACCACACTTGAAGATCATGTGGCCTGAATCCGTGAACTGGAAAGGTGGAAGCTTGGCGAGTGCCGACCCGACCCGTTACCTGGGGGAACTCGAGGTAGAGCACGGGGTTCTTGGTCCCGAGGTCGGCGAGCTCCCCGACCCGGCCGCCCGAGGCTGCTGGCGCGAGGAGGCCAGGGAAGGAGAAGAGGTAGCGGCTCTTCCGCTGGCCGCCCCGGCGCACGACGTCGCGGCCCTGCAGGCGCGTGACGGCGGGCGACGGCGCGAGCGGCGCCCGCGGCGCCGCCGGGTCGCCTCGCTGGAGCAGGCCGTTGGAGAAGGCGAGCGAGCGGAGGCGGCGGCGCTCGTCGGCCTCAGCGTCTGGGGGCGCGGCGGCGGAGGCCTTCTTGACCATCCGTCCCCTCCGGTGTAGGGTTTTGGGCGGGGTTAGAAGTTGAGTTTGAGCTGGGGATTCCCTGATTGGGGAGACTGATGATGAGGAGGAGATCGGAGCCGAGGTCGGAGCAACAGTTGGTTGGATTCGGGGCTGGGGCTGGGACTGGGACGAGCGAAGCGAAGCGAGACGAACAGGACGGCACGGCCACGGAAAGCGGCTAACCCGCCTTCGACGCTGTAAAAACGGAACGGCATCCTCATCTCCATCTCTGACTCTGACGAGTGTTTTACGGGTAGCGAGAGTCTCGTCTGGTGGAAGAAGAAAGGCAATTAACTGAACATGCGTACACTACAGAAGGAGCCAATTAACTGAACATGCCTATACTACGTACTGTAGTAGTAGTAGTAGTAGAGTAGCTTGGTAATGATGAACACTTACAAGATGATGAACAAGACCAATAGTTATAATACTTGTAGTAATAGAAGAGTTTACAAAGAGGCAAACTCTTCCTTTGCATCTTGTTGTACCAAAAGGAGGTTGTCGTCGTTTTCAGCTAGCTAGCTTAGCTATTTTTCCGAGATACTACTACTAGTGTACGTACATTCAACAAGATATATAGATCTCGTACTTAATTAAACGTCTAAAGGTCTTGATCTTGACTTGAGGGGTTCATCAGTTGAGGCAGTGCGGAGGTGACTCGATCCGCGGGCCCAAGGAGGGGAGGGGAGGGGAGGGGACGTCAGTAGTGTCGACGCCGCCGTCGGTCTCCTCGGCGATGGGGTCGAGGCAGAGCGCGGCGCAGGAGCTGGCGCTGCCGGCGCACCACGTCCAGCGTCTCCGGCGGCGCGGGAGGAGGCGGCGATCCTAGCGGCGGCCATGGCCCTTGCGATCCGGCTGCTCCCTCCCTTCTTCCCCTTCCCTGTTGAATTGCACAGCACTGTCAACACTGGATGATGTCTGTCTGTGTCTGCCTGCCTCTGCTACGAATCTTAATCTAGCGGCCGGCCGGAACCCCTTTAAGGCCTTGTTTACTTCTCTGAAAAATTTGCAAAATTTTTCACATTCCCCGTCACATCGAATCTTTAGACACATGCATGGAATATTAAATATAAACAAAAATAAAAACTAATTGTACAGTTTGGTCGAAATTGACGAGACG
>Ga0182004_10000496_pt1 | contig 24089 bp, 16 predicted proteins | sample Sormic07211540_1_FD_120479 | JGI IMG/M metagenome (GOLD analysis project Ga0182004, IMG submission 120479) | Endophyte microbial communities from Sorghum bicolor roots, Mead, Nebraska, USA - 072115-40_1 MetaG | ecosystem: Host-associated > Plants > Roots > Unclassified | place: USA: Nebraska...
GGAAACATCAAGGTGAAACTCATGCATTGTGGAGGTTGTTTCATTGTTCGTTTCATTGATGCTCTGTCAGCAGATTTGTTTTGGAAACAGTGCATTGAAACGGGCCATTGAGACTGGCCTCAGCTAACTGAAACATTGTGGAGGTAGTCCATATAGCAGTCTATAACAAAAGCTACCCGTAGCCCTATGGACTACCCATAAGCAATAAAAAAATGTTATTTTCTCTCTCCATGCTCTCTCTCTTGTGTCATGAAAGATGAGATGGTTGGAAAGAATAATTTTTAATCTCTAGTGGACCTTACCTTGTGGACTACTTTGTTGGCTGAACATTGTGAGCAAAAAAATAATAACTATGGACTACTTATGTAGGTCTCATGTATATGGACTACTTGGTCCATATACATTGAGGTTGCTCGATTGTACTGCTTGCGACCTGAGGCAGTGGAGAAGTGCAGATATCACGACTGGATTTTGGTGAACTGAATTATGTGAACTGAATTCTGGTGAATTGGATCCAGAAGTTGATGAAAAATGGATGAATTCTGGTGAACTCGGATCCAGAAGTTGATGAAAAATGGAGATGCTGGTTACGTGCAGCAAAGCCGTAGGTGATGACGATCCAAAGAGGCAACGAGTCAGACAATTCCAAAGCCATTTGGAAAGATTTACACAGGTTTAGTTTACAATGCCACAAATATACGCCATATAATTATTAAATTCAGCGAAAGAAACAAATATGTGTGTAAATTTGCTGCCGAAAAAAAAGGAAATTGTACCTTTCTACATGAAAATGACAGTCTATTCTCTTAAATTTATCTACCGAATCTGCCAGCCATTTAGCAATATTTTTTTAATACTTGTTATGACTTGTCAACCCTCTTTAAGCTTATTTACCGAATCTGCCAGCCATTTAGCAATGTTTTTTTAATACTTGTTATGACTTGTCAACCAAACGAACATGCTGGTTAAGGTTTCTATATATCCTGTTCTTTTTTTTTTTTGCAAAATCACATATCCTGTTCAAAAAAGATCGTTTTGCACATTCCAGTGGCAGTTTAGCCTGAATAATGGCTAAACACTAGCTTCAAGTAGACAACGATCACACATTTTGCACATGCTTGTCTCACCAATCTAATTTGAGCGCACACATTGCACAGAACCAGAGTATTTGCAAAATTTCATGTTTGAAGTTAAACTGAACTTTCTTACATTTTCTGGTTAATAACTGGCGACCGGCCAATACACAATGGTTTAGAAAAATAATGAAAAATGGAAACCTTGCACACACACGGGCAAAAAGATGTATAAGTCACAACAGATGCAAGGACTTCGCTATCCTCCAGGCTATGTAGCATCATGTTTGCTTTGAACTGTGAGACAAAAATCTGAGTTAGTGTAACCAAAAAATTAGATGCGGTGCATCTAATGTAAAAATCAACAATGAGCGCGTCAGAATTATACAACACAATCAGCATCGAGCACTAGAAAACTGAAAATGCAGCATCTCAAATAAAGCTTCCAATAAAAAGTAGAACAGTGCACTAAGTCGTCCAGGGAATCTAGAATCAGACAGATTTCTTGAAATGTCTCCATTGTGTAGGGTTTAAAATTTTAAATCTTAACCCTACCAAAAGCAGGTGTGTAACTATGTATTTCCTAAAACACATGGCATCAGTCCTCTCCTTTTAAGGCAGCACAAATGACTGAAGCGACTCATAACTCAGTGTCAACGTGAGTTTCCCACAAAGTTAAATTCAGAGCTTCACCTCAAGCTCAGCACAAGGCAATAGGCAATCATCATTCTTTGCTGGTGCCAAGTCATGACGTGTAAAATATATATGTCATTAGTCCCTTTTCAGGGCTATACTGGTGGAAATGGTAATGTAGCTTTCAATGCACTCTCATTTGGGCTCAGCTAATTGTGGGTTGCTAGCAGTTATTGCTGACTGCATAGAATATAACAAAATAGAATATTCTACATGTTCATAATTTCTGTGGAGAAAGTTATAATTCCGTACTATCTTTGAAAACTCTAACTCAAGACAACAAAAACAAAACCTTGGATCATCCTGAACTGTAGTGCACATGTAACTAGATGGCTGTGTATCAAACACTGCAGCTAGTGATAAACAATTGTAAACGCTTTATCCAGAGGTGAGCAAAGATCAGTCTCTAGACACCCTTCAAGAAAGCATTCAAATAAATTGCAAGTTTAAACCTACAAGTGCAACAAAAAGCAAAAAATAATGTAGAGAGGTGACTTGGCCTAAAAAGTTGTTGACTTAGACATCCTAATTCTAAATAATACCTCAGAAAGGTGCATTATTAATTGCTCTTTCAACTTGAAAAATACGTTGAAAAAAATGCCTTGCATGCTTGAAAATTAACATTTACTGTTCTCAATCAAGCAAACAAAGAGTCCTAAAAGTTCGACTCATAAGCATACCCTTTGGCTCTGTGGATAGCTACTCTTGAGGCTTCATAGCCGGGAATAGAAGAACTTCCTGAGTTTGCATTGAAAGATAATATCTTAGTCAATAATATCCCAGTGAACGTCAAGAATGTCAAGAAAGCATTGGACATTCCTATTGAAAAGAACTGATGGAAATACTCGAACCTTAATGTTCTGAGAATCTGTTAGCAACATCGTTAGGCGATCAATTCCCAAGCCCCAACCGCCTGTTGGTGGTAGACCATACTCAAGGGCAGTACAGAATGTTTCATCCAAGGCCATAGCTTCATCATCACCAGATTGACGATCCTGGACATGATACAATGTTAAAGACAACACAACTCACCACTCCTAATAAAGAATAGAGAACAGCAAATGCAAGTCCCAGTTAATGCCCAATTGAAAACATAACAGGAAAAGGTTAATGAACTTTTGTGTTCTTCTTGACATCCTATCCCTACCAACATACATTCCTTTTTGGTTCTATATTCTTAGGCGCACATGTGCACATGCATGCTTGGACTCAGAAATCCAAAACATAGTGATGACTTAGGTTACTTCTTAAAGGAATATACAATCTGCAAGGTTACTTGAGTGTTCATTAAGTTAAAAATTACCTTTAGTTGTTCCTCAAACCGTTGCCTCTGCACAACAGGATCGTTTAACTCTGTGTATGCATTGCACACCTACAGGCATTTGAAGGTCATACTGTGAAACATCAAGGAAGCAAAACATGGAAGTAGTGCCAACAAAGAACAGTCTATACCTCATGCTTGTTAACAAATAGCTCGAACCTCTCAGTCAATCCAGGTCGGGACCTATGCCACTTTGCCAATGGACTCATTATCTCTGGATGATTGATGATAAATGTTGGATTCACACACATCTCCTCCAAGAAATGGCCAACTAACTATCCAATAGCAACAGAACACATCAGTATTATAGCAAATATATTTTAATGGATACACTGCAACAGAAATGATTGACCCAAACTCCAAAAGGCCAAAACCTTGACATGTAAACAAATGAATTCAAGCTAAGCAAATGTGTTTTTTCTCAATAGAATGGAACAGTATTAAAATCAACACCAATAAAGACCTAAACAAATCAGGGGATGGACAATGCATGCTTCTTCAAGTAAAGTATATTATCAGTACTAAAATCTAACTGCCAAAATGAAATACAAGTATACAACAGCATGCTGCAGTTTCATTAAGTCAAAATAGAAACCTTGTCAAGCAACCGTGATGTCGTTTGGGGAGGTGGACATTTCACATCATACTTCGCACATGCTTCTATCAAGTAACGATTTGCTTCATCACTAGATAGATCTTTTGGTATATTGAGATTGGCCACAACCTCCAAATCTTTAATCATATCTATCCTTCTGCAATAAGACAAAATAAAAAAAAATGTATCAGAGTTTGTAGCAACTGCAGATTGAAGAACATGTAAAAGGCACACCTAGGGAAAATATAAGTTATATTGATGCTTTGAAGAGCATCTGTTGATTACCTGAAGGGAGGCGTGAAATCAATTTCTATTGGGGGGTTCATAACTCCATTTGCATGATATTTTATCTTATAGCCACCTGTCAGCTCCTTAACCATGCCTATTAACCATAAAATAAAAATGTATAGGTGTAAATTTTCCATTTTTAAAAGATGTGATGAAGAAGTTACAATGGTGCAGCATTATTTAGTCAACACATGTTACCTGACAACATGGTTTCAGTAAGCTCCATCAAATCATTGTAATCGGCATAAGCCATATAAAATTCACAAGTTGTGAATTCAGGATTGTGTGTTAAATCAATTCCTTCATTCCTGAATTGTTTTCCAATTTCATAGACACGGTCCAATCCACCGACAACCAATTCCTTCAGATATAATTCAGGAGCAATACGCATAAAAAGCCTCATGTTTAATTCATTGTGGTGTGTAACAAAAGGCCTCGCAGCTGCTCCACCAGCAATCATGTTCATCATCGGAGTCTCCACCTATAATACACAAAACATCAGATATTGAGGTGTCAACTGGAAAGAAACTGCACAAATCTTGTGCTTACCTCCAAAAATTCACGTTCATCAAGGAACTTCCGGATAAATGAGACAACTTTAGATCGTGTCTTGAAGATATGCCTCACTTCATGGTTTACCATAAGATCAAGATACCTTTGACGATACCGAGTTTCCTGACATCAGAAAACAAACAGTTAAAAACCAAATAATTCTTTCTAGTTATTATCAACATTTGAACATAGGCAAAAGTGAAAGTGAAACCATTCATTGTTCACAATTAACTTGCTAAAGAAACAATAGATGTATTTGGTTTCAGGAATCAACCCATATGATCAGTAGGATAACGCCATCCCTCACTTCTGTTAATATAATAACGTGCTAACTGGTGAGTGCCCAGCCCATATAGAATTCTTATGCCCGAAAAAATTGTGGGTCAGGTTCGAGATCAGGATTGGATGTGTCATACGCATCCCATTTCTCAAAATAAACATAACATAGAGGTGACTTGAGACAGCAAAGTTAGAAAAAATGATTAACCCCCTAAGCATGCAAGTATTGTCTGTCTGCACAGTAAGTCCTTATTTGTATTCTACAAAGGGTGGTCCAACATCGGGCCAGGATACTACACCATCCTAGCGCATAGAAACAAAGCCTAAGTGTGTAGGCATATTTTCTATTGTTTCAACAGGCTCACTAAACCTTACAAGTGTCCTCACAACAATGGCCTAACCACATGAACCCAAAAAAGCTGACTGCATTGCATAGTTTTGAGCTCCGGGATTAGATTACAGTGGTCCATTATGATCAGAAATGTTCCCTAGTTGTTTGTTACATATTCAGGATGCCAGAGGAAAGCACTTTATTCTTGCAACATGCTTCAAATGTTTGCAACCACAGAATGTCAGGAAATAAAACGATATTGCTTGCCTGAAGAAATGGTAAATAACCAGTGTTTATGTTTAAGAAGAGTAAGACATAATGAAGAATGATGACAAACCTGATCCCTCAAAACATAATTTTCGATGTTCCTACCCATTCCTGGAGTCCACGGTACAGGCACCGCACTTCCTTCACCTTTCTGTAATAAATAAATATTTGATATGTAAAGATTGCAACTAATATTATAGGAAAATGGGGATAGCTTAATAACACTAAATATGTAAACATTTCAACTATATAATAGGGCCTTCTTGAAAGCATAAAGTTTGCCAAAGCCAGTCCCCCACAATATCCAGAGGGTCCAAAAATTGCAAGTTATTGGTCAACTTCCTTCTATGTTTTATTAAACAATAAAAAGAGAAATACTTTTTTTGAATTAAATTTTGATTCTCACCTGCCGAGGCATCATATGAAGACATGGAGAGAGCACGACAAATTTCTTTGGGAATACACTAAGCTCCCCTCTGTTGCTTTTTCCTGATGTTCAACATATTGATTAACTTATCAAACATAGAAAAAATACAATAAAATAGCAAGAAATCTTATGATTTTGTAATTGCTCAGACAAACAGCATGCACTACTATCACTTGTGTAACTGGATTGTATTTTCCTGATGCTCAACAATTGAAACATCAAGTCTATAAAAGATAGCAAGAAAAACATTACAATCATCAAATCATTGAGTGCTTGATCGGGCAAACAATAGAACTGATGAGTTAACCAGGGACAAACTACATAACAGTACAGTTTTTTCAAGAAAACATACTACTTGAATCATGCAATGAAAGTTTGAAACCAGCTAAATACAAATAGTAATATTTCAACTAATCATAGAAGTCCCTACTTATAGTTCTAAACTTTGAACTGAACACTACAAACCTGGATAGCCAGCTATGCCAACAATATCACCTCGCTTCACACCTGAGTGATACTTAGAAAATTCAGCTTCGTCCAACTCTGAGGTCCTATAAAAAATAAAAAAGGTAAAAAAAAAATTCAGTTCAGTGTAAATAATTGATCTTTTAAATCACACTTTTACATGATAAAAATTATTTATAATTGAGAAAATAGGTTATCAAGGAAATATCTGCAAGCAGAACTATTAAGTATGCAGTGTCCACTAAAAAACATAACCTAATGTTTGGTCCTGCGATATAAATAAAAGCACAAGGAAAACAAGACCTTTTGGCACAAATGAGATACTTCATCATGTCACCACATGAGGCTTAACTATTCTACAAAATAGGCCACCTATCTCTAGAGCTGACAAATATTGTAGATCTATGAGACTATCTTTTGCTGATCAAGAAATTAAAAGTTAAACTAGCTAAGCCATATTATATGCCATTAGTATAGTTCATGGAGTATTTCCATCACAAACTACTACTACATAAGCAGCCAAGTAGGATAAGTAGTCTATGTATACTGTGACTTGGTTTAACTACTGATGCTTGAATCTACCATGAATATGCATAGTTAAAGCATGAATTCTACCACCAGGGAGCTAGTTAGCGCAGAACAGGGGATGAGTGAGGCCTGGTTTGGAACAGCTTAAACTTCTGTATAAGGTGCTTTGTTCTAACTGCGCAGAGAAGCCACTTCCAAGACAAGCTGCTGAATAAAACGTTCGGATGTTCGTATTCTCTTTCAACTTTTTTGTAAGGATTCAGAGATGAACAAGGTTGCCTCCAGTGCTCTCATCGTAGAAGAGCAAATCGATGGCCTGTCCTGGATGGCCTTCTGTGGAAACACAACTGCTGGCGTGGGTGAGCAAATGTGCACCCCCCTGGCTGGATCTCGTCACACAGGAACAGGGAGGTTGCGCACCACTTAGTCTGGCAGGAATGGTGAGGAGGGAAAGGGACTTGTGTGCGGATCCGCCGCTAGCGAGCTTCATGACCTTCCAGGGCAGAGAGCCAGATGCTGGAGGGGTGGCATAGCCTCAAGCTCGGGTGACAAATGCAGAGAGCAGCGTGGCAAAGGAATGGCACAACCGCAGGGGCACTGGTGGAGGAGTGGAGGTCTTCTGGCAGAGGAGGGAGGTGAAAGCGCCACTGCTGCTTGCTGTGGGAGAGAAGCGAAAAGTAGCATGCATGGGAAGGGAGCACAAGTATCAGGCAGTCATGCAGGGGAGGCGTGGTTGTAAAAGCTGGTCCCCTGCCACCGCAGGAAAAATTGCATGCTAGTTCATTTCGCACAAGCGCTTGATTTTAGGCTACCTGAAAAGTTTCGCATTTGGCATCTGTGGCAGCTGAAAAAGAAGCAGAAGCTCGAAAGCCGATGCACCAAAAAGGGCCATAATCCAGTGCATAAAAAAAATATAAACCCCATGCAGTGGTTGACAATTGAAGAAATATGACAATCGAACACCATAATAGACGTGAAAGTTTTACCTGGCATCAGCCATCACTTGAACCTTCATGCCCCCACCATAAAGATCATAAAAGAATAGCTTAGATGATGATGTTCTCTTGTTCATGATCCTCCCTTTGATAAAAGAAAAATACAAATGAGACCTATATGAATCTCCAACTTAAGACTACAACCCTAGGAGGAAAACAAAAGGAGTTACCAGCTAAACACTCTGTCACATCTGTAAGCTTCTCCCCATTGCTCAAGGTGTTGAACTTCTCAATGTATTCGGCTACAGAGATGCCAACTGGGAACTTATGGGGATAGGGGTTTACACCTGTGGCCTTGAGCGAATCAAGAGTCTTGAGCCTATTCTCATAGTATTGCTGCAGCAGGAAACACATCCATCCAATAAGAGTAAGAATAAGGAACAGAATTTAAAAAGCAAGACAGGAAAAGCAAAGATGCAACATACAGTGGGATCCATGTCATCATCGTCAGCAGCAGATGCCTTCTGAGGCTTTCCACTGGCAGCAGCTGCCGCAGCCTACAACAACAGAAGGCACACATCAATTTTGAGCTTGGCACTAACATTGTGAAAATTTAACTTCCAACTGCAAAACTACAGTCAACTTCTATAAGCTAACCAAGCGAACAATACTTAGTGGAAGGAATGGCATGTTCTAACCAAATTAATCCAGGACTCGCTGATTTAGCACATAATAACAAGAATTGCAGTAACAGGAAGAAACAACAACAAAAATGTTCCTCACCTTGTTCTTCTTCTCTTCCTCCTTGAGCCTCCGCTCCTCTTCCAGCTTCTTCCTCTTCTCCTCTCTCTTCTTCGCGCTGTACACATCAAACATCAAACACGGAACAACCAATCCCCCCCCTAATCAGAAAACAGAAATACCAAATAAAACCAAAATGGGAGAGGAAGGCTCGGATGTCCCATACTTCTTCGAGAGCTGCGGCTCCTCTCCGCCCTCACCCGCCGGCGGAGGATTCTGCGCGTCGCCGCCCGTTGAGAGCCCCGCGAGCTTCTCCTCCAGACCAGACGCCGATCCCGCGCCGTCCGCCATGTCGCGCGCGGACCTCTAGGGTTTCGCTGTGACTTGTGCTGCGGCCGGGCGGGAGGAGAACGGCGAACGAGATGAGACGCGGTTGCGGTTGGAATGTGGAGGCGCAGGTGGTGGTAGGGTTTTAGGGCAGCGCAGCGAGTGGCGGCGCGGAGGAAAGGAAAACCTTCGTAGCCGCCAAGTCATCTGATACCCACGGGCCACGGCATTGACATGGGCCGCCAAGTCATCTGATGGGCCATTTTGAACAACGTGGGTTCAGCCCAACACGGGACACGGCCCTGGTAATGATTTTTCTCCTTTTTGGCGAAGGCTGCTAATGATTTTCTCGACAAGGCCAATCGTGTATTCGTGTCCGATTCCAGTGGGCAAGGCAATGGCGGGGAGAGGCGGAGGCGGAGGCGGCGGCGGCAAGGGCGCGGCGGGGAGGATGATGTCGCTGCAGGAGTTCGTGTCCTCCATGGCCCCGCTCATCGATCTCGAGAAGGTTTTTTTTCTCTCTCTCTCTCTCCTATTTCAAGTTTGCGGTTGACTCGGCTGGTGACAGAAATGGATAGTGAGAGCGTCTGGGGTGGGTGCGCAGGCGGCGGAGATAACGGCGGAGTCCGAGACGAGCGCCAAGAGCCTGGAGAGGCGGGGCTGCGTCATTGCAAACCTCAAGTGCACCGATGCCCAGGTTGCTGCTTCAGTTCTCTACTTCTGTTGCTGCTTCTGCTGCTTGGTGTGATAGGAATAGGAATGCTGCAGTTCAGTCTTCAGTGCTAGACTTCTAATGGCCTTTGACTTGCTTATGCTGCTTGGCGCGTAGAGTAGACGGGACTGATGGGGAAGACGCTCCTGGAGTTCCAGCCCAACAAAGGCGACGTTCTCCCGGCTCACAAGGTGAGGCTGCTGTCTCTCGCCCTCTCTTTTCGTTGCTTGCTGTTGTGGCATTAGGGTTAGGAATTCAGATTGTTTTGCAAATGAGCTTTGTGTCACTTTCCGTTGTATACATAATCATGATATACTGTGTGGTGACAGTGTGACATAGGAAAGGCACACAAGTTCCTTTATATTCACAGGATGTTGATTGAAAACATGTTCACTGAGACTGATAATGCTAACTTCACTTTTCCATTCTACTGCAGTTTGGAACGCATGATGTGGTTGCCCTGAAGCCAAATAAGGCAGATGCCGGATCTGCTTCGCTTGGTCAAGGTGTGGTTTATCGCTTAAAGGTACATGTCATCTAATGCTGCCAGCAATTTAAGGCTTGCTCTGTGTGTAGGAGTAATAATAATATCAATTTTGTTTCTTAACCAACAGGATTCTTCCATTACTGTTGCTTTTGATGATATTCCTGAAGATGGTTTAAATAGCCCTCTGCGTCTTGAGAAGCTTGCAAATGAGGTACTTTGCCATTGTGCAGCATTCCATGCTTTCTCCTGATAATCACAGCCTTTTAAGCTCATAATTGCACTTCTTTGTTTGTAATGTCATATTGTCCATGTTTGTTAATTGCTGGTTACATTGACCTACAGTTTAAATATACCTCTTTCATTGTCGATTTTCTCCTTGTGTAGTTTAGATTTTACTGGCTTGCCAGACCACCCAGACATCAAATTATGATAATCCCTATTCTAGGTCACTTATCGGAGGATGAAGGATGCACTAATTGAACTTAGCAAGGCTGTCCAAACAGGACCTTGTGCAAACCTTGTTCCTGTTTTATTTGGAGAGAAGGCACCCATGCGCTCCAAGGATACTATGAAATTCAGTCCATTCAATAAGAACTTGGATGATTCACAGGTTACCATTTGAAATACTTCCTTTGTTGGTTGCATTCAGCTCTTGATTGTGTGATGCAGCATCGTTAAGTTCCATTTATCCTCTGATCCACATGGTATGAGTTAAAGAAAAGCCATATACAAATGCAACTTATTATTTTCCTGGGATAATAGGGTTTACTATATTATTTTAAAGACGATTTACCATAGAATTTTTTAGTAAATTGTTTTGTTCTGTAATCCCTCTTTCCTTGTAAATTGTTAATTACAATTGCATGAAGTTGAGTCATGTATGAATTTATAGTTTGATTTTTCAACCTGCCGTAGTGCCGTGTTAACTTAAAGTATATAATTATTATTATTATGGGAGCCAGAATTGCAATTCAATTCACCAGGATGTCTGCCATTAATTAAATGCTGCAATGCTAGAAAGGATTTTGTTAGTGTCTGTTGCCTGCCATATTTAAATGGCTACTCTAAAGATGATGCAGTTGCAGTTCTAGTTGCTTTTATCAGTTTTATCACCATATGGAGAGATGCTGTCACTATTTGAAAGTATTTCAAGCCGAGGTTAAAACTAAGATACCTAATTCCTTCATGACTGGTTAAACTTGAGTACATTTAACATTTTAGTACTATGGTTGTACTATGAAGAAGCACATTCATAGATTGTACTATGAAGAAGCACATCCACAGAATGATTCACTGTGTGGCTACCACCATGTAATGCAGCAAAATATGCAACAGTTTACACTCTGAATTAAGTTTGAGTCTTTCAAAAGAAAGATATAACAGCTGTTGATAGTTTGTTTTATTCATTACAACTGCAGATTTTTATTCAATTGCAAGTATTTCTTGAATTTAAATCGGTAATAGAAGTAGCAACTGAAACCAGCCCAGCAGGCATCAGCAACTTGTGGGTGTGCCATCACATTTTGCATTATGGCTGCATCTATATTTCGCCCTCTTACCTCTCAATATTATACTACTAGTTAGTCGGCCTTGTTTGCATAGCAGTAGAGCCAGCAGTCTACTATCGTAGCACCCTCTTAAATGTTGATGGTTTACCTTGGCATTAGGTTGTTTCTGTGTCATTTGTAACTTGTGATTGTTTTGATGTTTTAGTGTTTTACAAAGTTTCAGAGTAGAGGTTTCTATTAGAAAGTTATTATTGTTTGAAAAAATCAGGAGCTGCACAAATACTGTTTTGATCTTTGGCCTTGTACACCATATATGTTTTTCAATTTCTTTTGTATAAACATCCAAGACACAGCATATTATTTAAACTGCAGGGCATAAACTGGATGCTTTTTTACCACTTTATAATAAATGTTGTATGTGTCTTCTGTAGAAAGAGGCTATTTCAAAGGCTCTTGGATCAAGGGATGTTTTCTTGCTTCATGGACCTCCTGGAACTGGGAAAACAACAACTATTATTGAGATAATATTGCAGGAGGTCAAGCGTGGATCAAAGATTCTTGCCTGTGCTGCTTCTAATATTGCTGTGGATAATATTGTTGAACGACTTGCACGATACAGGTTTGCTGAAACAAAGTTATGAAATATGTTGATCACTGAATTTTTTTGCTTTGAGATTTCTGTTGGAAAGAAACGACAAGCATATACTGCATCTATTTTGGAGAAGATGGGATGTGAATAATCTCATTGTCCCATAAGTGACACAATATATGCCGTTTTTCACCAATTTGCTAAATGTTATATGAGCCTGTTAAACTTCTGCAGGACAAAATTGGTGAGGTTAGGGCACCCTGCTCGTTTACTGCCCCAAGTGCTCGACAGCGCTCTTGATGCACAGGTATTTCACTATTTTTAGTGGCTTATCAGTTTGCTTCTATGCTTTGCAAGTTGGAACTAGAATTTCTAGATGCATGAAGTTTGCTATTTACTTCGTAAGTGGCGATTGACTATTTTCTAACTATTGGCTTATCCAAATACATTGTAAAGTGTAATCATCATTTACCTTTATTGGATATTTATGAAAATTCAGATTATGAATCTTTGCATTCCCTTTGGGCAGATCAGTTTTTGCCTCTGTTATTGCAGTGTGATCATTTCTTTTCCCAACGTCAAGAAATGAGTTAGTTTTATATTGTCTTTTCCTTTTGTTATCAACCATATCACTATACATGCACTTTATTTAAATCAATTTAAATAACTGTAAATGATATCCAGTTTAAAATTACTGTAAGATATCTCGTTTGAGTATATAAACAAAAGTCATATGATCTTTGACCTGTGATACCTCTATGTGTTCACATGACTTCTGGGGGACCAGGTATTACGAGCTGATAATAGCAGCTTGGCAGGAGACATTCGCAAGGAAATGAAGGTAAACAGCTATTCATTCACTTCCAAATTCTTGCTTTTATTTACACCATGACTGCTTAGAATTCATGGTGCCAGGCTTTCAAAACTTGAACATGAATATGTTTTAAGTATTAATGTTCTGATATGCAAAAACTACATCACCAGATTTATCACAATATATACGTTAAGTTTTACGAATCGAGTGATGTAACTACAAAATGAGGTCAGGGGGTCATATCAGGGACCCCAAAAAAATCAAATAGAAGATAATGCAGTGTGTACATTTTTTTGGACACTACCAACAGCTATCAAAGAACAAATTACTGACAAGCCTCTTATAATTTTGTTTTCAGTTACTTTATCATCTGCGGTTAGGTTTTTCTTGATATATCCTGTCTCCTGTAGGTGCTTAATAGCAAATTGCTGAAGGCTAAAGATAGGAACACTAAACGGGACATCAGGAAAGAGCTCAGAGCCCTTGCAAAAGAGGAGAGAAAAAGACAGCAGCTTGCAGTCACTGATGTACTGAAAAACGCTGATGTTGTGCTGACAACTTTGACTGGCGCATCTTCAAAAAAGCTAAACGGAATTACATTTGATTTGGTTGTTATTGATGAAGCTGCTCAGGCACTTGAGGTGGCATGCTGGATAGCCTTGTTGAAAGTAAGTATAAGATTGAAGCACAAATCAAAGTTTGTGGTGTGCTCTGTAGTGATGTAATTTGAATCTATTGACAGCATCGCAAATATTGCTCACTTGGTAAATCTTATAACATTTATGAAGTAATTTTTAACATAAATTCACTTAAAGCATCCTGCTAAAAGGGCAGACCCAGTGCTGGAGGCTCCCACATGAGTGGGGTCTGGGGAAGGGAAAACCGAGGCAAGCCATTAGCTAAGTAATTGCCTTTATGTTTAGTATAAATCAGCATGCACAATAGTGTGGTTGTAATAATGTAGAACTGTAGTTTCAGTGATTGGCATTATGATTTGGCGCTTCTTAATCTACTTTCTTGGCATCCAGGGGCCAAGATGTATTCTTGCTGGAGACCATCTTCAACTTCCTCCAACAATTCAAAGTGTTGAGGCTGAAAAGAAGGGGATGGGAAAGACACTCTTTGAACGCCTTACTGAAGCATATGGAGAGGAAATCACATCCATGCTCACTGTCCAGTACAGAATGCACGAGCACATTATGAGCTGGTCATCTAAAGAACTTTACAATAATAAGGTGTGAATTTACCCTATGCTATTATGCTACCAGTTCCGTCCTTGTTTTGATTGTTTTTCTGTCACTTTCTTCATCTTATGGTTCCCTTGTTTCTTCTCAGATCAAAGCACATTCTAGTGTTGCTGGGCATATGCTCTATGATCTTGAAGAAGTCACTAGATCTTCTTCAACAGAACCAACTATTATACTCATTGACACTACAGGGTGATTGTTATCTGATGTTTCTCGCTGTTTCAGAACATGAGAACACTATTGTAATTATATTTGTTGACTGTTCATACATAGAGATTCCACTATTTTCTCTTTATTTTTTTCCTTTTTGCTCTGTATGCCATGCAAATAGTATTGCTAAGTACCTTTACAAAAGAAAATAGGATTAATATTTTCTCTGTAGAAATATGCTTCGCATTCGAAGAAGATAATTAGGATGCGTGGGGCCATCCTTTTGTTGGTTGAAAAAGATGCTTTTTGGCTAAGAGATGAATCCTCTGGATGCTTTTCACATAATGTTCTAACATTTTCGAATACTCTTAGGTGTGATATGGAAGAAGTAAAAGACGAAGAGGAGAGCACCATGAATGAAGGCGAGGCAGCAGTATCCATCGCCCATGCCAAGTTGCTTGTTGAGAGTGGCGTTAATGCTTCTGATATTGGAATAATTACTCCTTACTCTGCACAGGTTTTTGGTCCCTTAGTCACCCTATGCATATTCAAGTTAATATCTAATCTTACCAGTCATCCACTGATGGCTGCGGTACATGGTCTTCTGGTTAATAACCATGCTTTATACTTCTCTGTCCTATCGTCATGACCTAATATATGTATGCATGTAACACGGCCTTCTGTTGTGTGTGTGTGTGTGGGGGGGGGGGGGCATTTTACAGGTTCTTATTGTTTTATGTCTTTTGTGCTCACACTGTTAAGGTTCAATATATAAGATGCCTATCTACAGTATATCTTTTTTTTTCCCTCTCATTTACACCATTGTTGGTGGTTGGCAGATTTTACATGGCCGATAGCCTCGGTCTTTTACTTGCTTTATTACATTGTAAACATTTTCTTGCAACTCTCAGCTTTTAATTCATCTGGCTGTTATGAATTTATGGTGTCTTCTTGAGGGCTTCACCTAGTTCTGAAGGCCTGAATTATTGAATGGTTTAATATCACAGGTAACCTGCCTGAAGATGATGAGAAACAAAGATGCTAAATTGAAAGATTTAGAGATATCGACAGTTGATGGGTTTCAGGGCCGGGAGAAAGAAGCCATCATCATTTCAATGGTCCGGTCTAACTCAAAGAAAGAGGTAAAACCCCTCCTGCGAACCTCTTAGATGAAAATTCTGTACTTATTTTCACTTGTACATATACAGGAATACTAGACCCTGATGCATATACAACATTACGTGGTATATCCAGAAAAACAGGATTTAGGTGTGCTTGTTTTTTTATGAAAAAATGTAGGGAAAAAAAATGGTCTATGGACTATAAGCATTGCTAGCATGTTCTGCATTTTTTTTTTTTTGATGCAAGATGATCTGCAGATGTTTTGTTGTGATTCTACAGTTCGTAATTTTTGTCATGAGAATGAATGAAATCTACTTGCGAAAAAAATGGTAACCTGACTTAACAACTGAAATGAGATGTTCCTACTTCCTAGTTATGTTTGATCATATAAGGTGGGAAACTTCACCTCATAATCCAAACACAATAGTTGTCTTTGTCTCCGGGTTTTCTGTAGCCATTGCTGAGTAAACCTTGTGGCCTTTGGTTCTTTTATTAGGTGGGGTTCTTGAGTGATCACAGGCGGATGAACGTGGCGGTGACACGCGCCAGGAGGCAGTGCTGTCTGGTGTGTGACGTGGAGACCGTGAGCAACGACAGGTTCCTGAAACGCTTGGTCGAATACTTCGAGGAGAACGGGGAGTACTTGAGTGCTTCAGAATACCAGAGCAGCTGACTGGCGTCAATCAAATTAAATCCAACTACTCTAGTGGTTCGTGCAACTGATGCTTTTTCCATCCAGCCTTGCGTACGACGTCTGGCGTGATGGCATCTGGCATATCCGTGGAGCAAGTGGATAGGATCTGCAATTCTGCATGGAGATTAGAGTGCTGGAGAGCACACACAACAGTATGATTGTATGAAAGCTATGGTTCCTAGCTACCTATCTTTGCTTTTTCTTTTCCTTGTGAACACATAAATGATGATGTTTTGTACTGCCGTTGCCAATGCCATGGGAATGAAAATCTTACAAAAGCAAGAGGTCAGTGGAGAATTTGCTATGGAACAGTGTACTTTTGTTCTCCTTTACCTTTTGGTCCCGGTGACGCGACTCCTGCTAGGCGGGCTGTGTGGACTGTCACACTGCTTGTGGGAATATCCGCCACAATATGCTGAATTGCTGTCGCTGATGCAGCGCACGGTGTAGTCCCGTGTCTGGTAGTGGTAGGAAAAGGACGGAGGAACACGTGGTGCTCGGCCAGCTGCTTATCGTTTTGTCGGTTTTCTCTAGGCTCTAGTAATTTTTTGACGGGAGGAGGTGGGCTGCAAGTTCTACAAAGTTCTGTGAACAACTACAGCTGAGTTCACAGCATTCGTCTGTCTCGTCTTCGTCTGTACGTGAAGGTGAAGAAGGTGCGAGTAAACGGAAGAATTGGTAGAAGTAGAAGAATGTCTCAAAAGCCCTATTTGATCAGCTAGACGTCGTTAAACGCTGTCTTTGTAGAACGTGCCAAAAGCTGCAAAATTTTAGGGGGTGGATTGTGTGATTGTCACAATTCGGTTAAAGCTTGTTAAAAGTTGCTTTACACAGAATTTGTGGAAGAATGTCTTAGACGGCCGTATTTGATCGGCTAGAGATCGTTGAAAGTTGTCTTTTTGTATATCGTGTTAAGAGCGATGGATTATGTTATTGTCGTAATTTAGGTAGACATTGTTAAAAACTGCTTTTCATATTTTGTGGGATAGCTAGAACTTTTAAAAGTCATAGTCTATGAGCTTGTGCTGATTCAAGTGTGATTTAAAATTATGTATACCGTTTTTTTTCTCCTCTAAATTTTCATCGCTTACTCTCCCGAGTCCGTTTCCGTTCACTCTGCATAAAAGTTACTATCTGATTTTACTATTTTACTAGGAACAGTAGTATGCAATGTGAAATCTGGACATTTAAGTACATGAAATTTTTACCTCATACAAGTCCTCGTTCAATTATTTTGAATATATCACTTTTCTCATTCCAAAGTCTCCGCCCATCTTCCACTCTGCCCTGAAGACTAACTAAGACCAATTAAGTCACGTTTTCATATTTTAATTGGACACTTTCCATTTATGATTAGGGTTTCTATTTATTTTGTTGTTTCATCCATAATCTGATCTCAACGGCTTGTGCTCAGACGAATTAAAATAGGATGTCTCCTATTCACAGTATAAAGCATAGTTCTATAGGTGTACATAGATCCATATAACTAAGAGTCCGTTTGCTTCCTTTAGTCTCTGGGACTAAACTTTAGTCCCTACATTGTTTTGTTTCGGAGACTAAAAGAAAGTAGATGAAAAAAAGACCAAAACTTTCCTATCAATAATGAGGGGCAAAGGGCTATCCTTTTAGGCCTTTAGTCCCCTTTAGTCATCCTAAGGGAGTGAAGAACTAACCATATAGTCCCTGTGTGTTAGTCACTTTGTTTGACAATTTAGGGATTATAAAAGGGATTAAAATGGAAAGACTAAACTTTAGTCCCATGGAACTAAAGACCCTAACAATTAGATGAATCATATTTAATTTGTAACTAACAAGCCAGCTAATATCTTATCTGTCACCCAACTTAAAATTAATTATTAGTTAGTTTTTTCCAGCTAACATAGTTAATATTGTCGTCAACTAATAAGTCAACTAATGTCTTACCTACCATCCTACTAACAAATAATTATTAGCCATTTTTCCCGCTAACAGAGTTAATAGTTAACTAGATGAGGATACGTTTAGATCCTTAGTAATAAGTTTGCTAATGTCTTTGCTTACCTATTATCTAGTTAATAGTTAGTTATCACTCCCCTTCATTTTAAATTTGATTTCTTTAGATACCTATTTTTTTACAATGTACTTAGTTACACTATAGTAGAAGCAATGTATTTAGAAAAAATAAAATGTCCTAACTTAATACAGAAGAAATAGTTTAGCTGTTTCAGATAACAACATAGCTAATAGTTAGTTAGGGGTGTTTGAGATTGTTGCTCTATGTTTTTAGCTTCACTTCATATTTTTTAGCTAAACGGTTTCAACTCCACGTACTCTATTTAATATAAAAAAGTGAACTCTAGGTTTTTGTAGAACAGTCTCAGACAATTTAGTCCATATTTTGGATACTAAATTGAAGGTCTAAATATTAACTAATTATGATATATAACAAAAGCTAATAGAGGTTAACTTATATGTAGAACTAGCAAAAGTGCCCGTGCGTTGCAACGGGATTTGATATGCTCAATAATTAAATGTTCGTATTAGCAGCATCCATGAAAATGGATGGGGGTAGACATCTTCCTTGAGACCTCATCCCCATGTCATGGAAGCTGATTGTGTGGTGGCACCAGATGGAGACCTTCGGCTTGTTTGTGTCATCCACGTTGCATGACCATTGCTCCTCCTTGCAGTCAAGGTAACTGAATGAGTCCAAGCTTTTGCTAGTGCCTTCCCGTGCAATGGAGGCGAGGACGAGCCTGAGGTGGCCAGCGCCTACTCGGCCAACGCTACGACGGTAGCACTCCGGCTAGAATGAGTGCAAGCGCAGGTCGCTTGAGCACGCGAGGGAGTCGAGCACAATTCACAAACTTAATTAGCTCCTGAGTGTGTCGAGGGCAAGGAGCACGCCAGGCCTCATCGTCCTGCGCGTCGGGATCGGGACAGTGGATGTGCGTGTGTGGGGTGCAAGGGATCTTGAGAATTGTGGGCTGAAGGATATCATCAACATAACTAAAAAAGATGAACTAAATAAATAATTTATATATTCGAGTCCAATACATATCACCGAAAAAGGGGGCAGGTTATCATCCTGCATAACTGAAAAAGAGTACTAATAATTTATAGGAACAATAGAAAGCTAATCTTCTGAAAAGAATATGCACTCAGTTATGCTTAATTCTAGAGTAAATGTTCTTCACATATATCACAGGCATCTAAAGATGTACCAGACACCTTAATAACATGGTTTATGCATAAGAGATCTAACAGTTAAAAAAAACCTGAATGAACTGTTAAATCAAAACCAATATCACACTTCATAAAAGCAGTATAGCATCCATAATAAAACTGGAATAGCAGGAAAATGAATGTCAATGCAAAATGCAATTCTCATATGACATGCGTAACTGTACTTTGCGTACCAATATCACACTTCATCAAGGTCAGGAGAATGAACACTGTTAATCCAACAATCAACTTCTTACAGGGCCATTCCTATTCCAGTTCTGAGGGAGAAAGGGGAACCTCCTCCGCCCACCCCTTGCACATGTGGATCGTGGATTTCTCGCCTTGTGAAATTATCCTGGCCATCCACCTTGCCCCGTTCACCTGCTCCACTACTTAGGAAGCGAGCTTCTGGTGACGGTGCATGAAGGGCCCGACCCTTGGTCCAAAGGCACGTGCAGGGGTGGTGTTGGGTCTAAAAATTTCTTGTACCTGTGTGGAAGAGTAAGTTCAGCACCTAAGAGATATATTTCTTTAAACCCGAAACAAAAGGTTCAATCCTAAAAATTATTCAGCTAATAGTTGCAGTACATGTTATCTATATTCAGATCGAATCAGGGAGCTCATGAATCAATAAGTACATCTTGTTTACATGTCCACCTCACCACGTCGCTTGTTGGCAAAAATATTTGTACAGAGTATCTAATTTCAAACTTCCTTATAAAGTGTTGATAATGTTCTGACTACAATCCCAACCTCTAAAAATACAATGAACAATGCGGCTACTATAAAAGTTGAATCAACGCGGCAATGTTCTAAAAACAGGCCTACTGGGTGATATAAAAACTCCCAATTTATTGTGATGTGATTATGTGAAGAAACAAAATCTGCAAACATTTTATCAACAAGATTATTTGCTCACCAGTCTTGATGACCTTTGTTTTTTACACCGATAGGAAGGAGATAATGCTTCAATATATGCAGCTATGTTTAATATTCCTCAGCAGTACTCTTCTCCGTATCAAGACTGGTGAGTACCAATATTCAAGTAACCCCTAGTGCTACTCTTGTCAGTACGTGAGTAACATAAGAATCAGTGGCGTTACTTTTCTTCAGACTGCAGTTTAAAGAAGAGGAAGAAATAACATATGAAAAAAAAAACTGGAGTAATAGCAATAGGAACCATACCTTGTTCGAGATAGGAAATTCACATTCACATTTTGTCAAACTCAGAATCCATCAGCTCTGAACATTTAAGTCTCTTTAAAGGTTGGTCCTCTAAAGTATCACCATTGTCTGATTTAATATTGAAAGAATCCATATTCTGTAAGACAAAAAAAAAGGATCTGCACATTAAACAATAAGCTCTATGTCCTACTGTAACAAGCACATTGCATCTGGAACTGACGAAGTTCCTTTCACAACAATCGAATCAATATATGATCTAATCTGAAGGTCCTTTCACAACAATCCATCGAACAAAAATATGTACAATGATTAAATAAGAACAATTAGTGAGCAAGCTAACCTTGTTGATCGTGTGTACAACGAATCTTTGGTTCTTGTTCAGAGTTGTACTTGCTCTTCTCATCGAGAGCAGAATTCGAGATTCAAGGATATAGTTTTGTACTTTGCTCAGTGAAATCAGGAAATTCTCCTGCACGTCGAGGAAATTTATGAGGATAACCCAACCAAATCTGTAGTATATAAAGAAGCCAAAAAAGCAGATGAAATTCGTGTCGAACTTGGATTTGAATTCGAGATTCAAGGATATAGGTTTGTACTTTGCCCAGTGAAATCAGAAAATTCTCCTGCACGTCGAGGAAATTTATGAGGATAACCCAACCAAATCTGTAATATATAAGAAGCCAAAAAAGCAGATGAAATTCGTGTCGAACTTGGATTTGAGGTCAAACATACCTTGCATTTGATTTATTTTTTTTTTCAATCCAATTCCAATTAAGACCTGTTCAGACAAAATCGCGTCGGTCTGCGCCGCTCCGCCCGACTCCGAGTCTGTTCCGACGTCCCTGTGCCTCGATAGCCTTGGCGTCTGCGTAGCCAATGCACAACACGCTGAGGATTGCTAGTGGTCACGGCGTGGTCATGGCCTGCGGCGTTTGCGGCGTTGAAGCGGCGAGCGAGGGCGATGAGACAGAGAACCAGAGTGGGCGAGCGGGTGGCAGCGAGCGCACGTGGCCGCAGCCGTGACGACGATGCGTCTCGGTGGCCTTCGCTACCTTCCATCCGGCGTCCGCGTAGGCGGCGTCCAGTGGTGGCGGCGGCGACCGGCGACGCAAAACTTTTTTTTTTCTTTTTTTGACAGAAAACAACATCCACACGAGGGGGAGGGAAACAGAGAGGGCATGAAGGCCAGTCGTCCACGCGAGGGAGAGGCAAGCTGCGCCGCGAGCAGGCCGTGCCGGAAGAATGGGCCAAAATACAACGAGTGGGATAGTTGGTTGGTAAAATGGGCCAGACGAAAAACGGTCCAGACGAAAAAGGCCTTTTTATTATTAGGGATAGATTTACTAAAAAAAATCAATTACTTTACGTTTAGCCTAATATCCTACGACTGCCAGATCGCGAAGGAATTGTGATACGGCCCAACCGAAGTCTATACTACCCAGGACCAGGAGGAAGGCTGAAGCGAGAGGCCAGAATTGCTGCTGGGTGCTGGCCGTAGCGGGCGAACCAAGATCACGGTCACGGGCGCGAGAGATCGGAGCACGGCATGTCGGAGGAGCAGTTCCTCACCGTGGCGGTGGAAGCCGCCAAAAGCGCCGGCGAGGTTCTTCTCCTGCAATCTCTGCCTTTTCTGGCCCTTCTTATGGGCTCGTCTCCTCACTGGTTTGCTGATTTCCTGAGCAGGTTATTCGCAAGGGATTTTACCAGACCAAGAACGTCGAGCACAAGGGCCAGGTATGCTCTCCGTCTCCTTCGCACTCATCCATCTGGGGATTTTGGTTCCCCATGTCGGTGTTGATGCATGCGCCACACCATTGCGGTTGCGTCCCATCGATTGGATTGGGATTTTGGTACTCACGCTGCTGCGCACATTGCTCGCCGGTGACAGGTGGATTTGGTGACGGAGACGGACAAGGCCTGCGAGGACCTAGTCTTCGACCACCTACGGAAGCACTTCCCGGACCACAAGTTCATCGGGGAGGAGACGTCCGCGGCGCTCGGGGCCACCGCCGACCTCACCGACGACCCCACCTGGATCGTCGACCCCCTCGACGGGACCACTAATTTTGTCCATGGGTACAATGGCGTCCTACCCTGCACTGCACTTTTTTTTTTGTTCAAATCTGCCCTCTAATTATGTTTCCTCTTCTCATCCCAATATTGTGCGGGTCTCTTGCATTGCAGTTTCCCATTTGTATGCGTCTCGATTGGCCTCACCATTGGGAAAATTCCCACTGTCGGTGTCGTCTTCAACCCCATCATGAACGAGGTATTATAAGTGATTCAGAATCCAGCATAATGTTCACATATGTAGTGTTGATTCAGAATCCAACATAATGTTCACATATTTAGTGTTGCAATGAGTGGGAGTAAGCTATATAATCTGTCCCCTAATTCTGTCTGATATATTTTGCTACTGAATTTTGTAAAGATGTTAGTCTAATCTCAAGCTGCATTTTCCATTTATCCCATCATGAATGAGGTATTAAATGATTCAGCATGCAGCATAATGTTCACATATGTGGTGTTGCATTGAGTGGAAGAACGCTATATAATCTGTCCCCTAATTCTAATTGTCTGATATATTTTGCCACTGAATTTTGTAAAGGTATTAGTCTAATCTCAAGCTGCTTGTTCCGTTTAGCTTTTCACGGCGGTCCGTGGAAAAGGGGCTTTCCTGAATGGCTCTCCAATTAAAGGTATACCCTGATTTAGCGACAATCATTTGAACAGGTTGCTCCCTGCACACTTTTCTCCTCAAGCTGCTAATGCTAGTTTGAATATGTGCATCTTTCTTATGCAGCATCATCTCAAGATGAGTTAGTGAAGGCTCTTCTGGTAACAGAGGTAACTGGTGCTCTCAAGAATTAAATTAAACCATGCAGTCAAGTTTGTTTTCACTAGAGGATGATAGTATATGCAGGAACTCTATTGCTGCTTCTTCCTCTTAAAATTTCAATAATCTCATAACAATCTAGTTTGAAAAGAAAATCAGTAGGAACTATTATCTAAATAATTGGGCGCGCAACCTGCATTTGTTTCCTGATTTTAGTCAAACATCCTTCTAAAAGATTGAATTAGAGGACTAACTAGCCGGGTGCAAACATGTTACATGGATAAGAAATGCATATTGAAGAAAGTTAATTCTTGTATGCTCTTTTATTTCATCACCTGGCATACTTTTTTTTTCCATATCTTCACGTGGCATGCTTTATTTTGATAGCTGTGACTTGATTTTGGTTTGGAGGGCAGTGCTCCCATGTAATGCATCTTGTAAACTGTGGATGACAATGTACATCCTAGGACCTCTTGTATAATCCTTTTATTTTGTCTCCTGACATTCTTGAATACCTTGATAGCTGTGACTTGATTTTTGGCTTGAATGGCAAATGCTCCTGTGTAACTGCATGTAGTACATCTTCTTGACTGTGGTGGCAATTTACATCTTAGAACCTCTTACTCAAAAGAACCTACTGGAAATACTGAACTGATAATTATACTGATTGATCAGGTTGGAACCAAAAGAGACAAGGCCACTTTGGATGATACAACCAA
>Ga0182004_10000497_pt1 | contig 24085 bp, 16 predicted proteins | sample Sormic07211540_1_FD_120479 | JGI IMG/M metagenome (GOLD analysis project Ga0182004, IMG submission 120479) | Endophyte microbial communities from Sorghum bicolor roots, Mead, Nebraska, USA - 072115-40_1 MetaG | ecosystem: Host-associated > Plants > Roots > Unclassified | place: USA: Nebraska...
ACACCCGTACAAGAATGCATACTACGTACAGTACGTTTATTTTTGTCAATGACTCTAGTAGCTCAGAATGTACAGTCAGGGTCTCAGGGCGTCCGCAGAAGAATGTCCTCACGATGTATCGAAGTGTCGCACTTGGGACACGTGGCGAGGACCTTCTGCGGGGCCCCTTGGCAGTAGAAGAACTTGCGTGGGCACCTCGGCAGGCAGTTGTCCGCCAAGCTCACCACCGCGCTGCCGCCCTCCTTGAGCTGCCTCAGCTGCCTCGGCAGCGCTCCACAGAGATAGTTGCCTTGCAGCATCAGCCTGACGAACGGCACCCACTGCTCCGTGGCCTCCTCGGCCGCGGCACGGACGGCGTACCGTTCGGGAATGCCGCCGGTGAACCGGTTCCTGTCGAGCGCGACCGCCGCGAGCCGCGGCATTGCGCCAAGGCAGCCCGGCAGCCGCCCGGCGAGCCTGTTGCCGCTCAGGTCCAGCTCCACGAGCTGGCTGGAGGATCCGCCGTCGGGAGCCTCCTGGACGGCGTCGAGCCGGTTGGAGCCCAGGCGCAGCTGCTGCAGCGCAGGGTGCGCGAACGCGGCGGCCGGGACCGCGCCGGACACCGCGTTGCCCGTGAGGTCCAGCACCCGCACCGCGGGGAGCGCGGCCAGCGCCGCGGCGCTCAGTGGCCCGGAGAAGGAGTTGTTGCGGGCCGCGACGGACCAGAGCGACGGCGGCAGCGTCCCCGGCGCGGCGAGCGGCGAGCCCGACAGCGCGTTGCCGCTCACGTCGAGGTGGACGAGCGAGCGCATCGCGCCCAGCCTCGGCAGGGGCCCCGCCAGCGCGTTGTGCTGCAGCTCCAGCCGCGTCAGGGCGCCCAGGAGCGCCAGCTGCGGCGGCACCCCGCCGGAGAAGCCGTTGCGGGAGAGGTAGAGCTCCTGCAGCGCGGAGGCGGCGGTGAACAGGGACGCCGGGATGGAGCCCGTGAAGGCGTTCCCGGAGAGGTCGAGGATGCGGAGGCTCGGCTGCAGCGGGACCCCCTCCGGGAGCGCGCCGTGGAACCGGTTGTCGGCGAGGGACAGCGACGCGAGGAAGGGGAGCGAGGACAGAACCGCCGCGGGGAGCGCGCCGGAGTAGCCCGCGGGGTCGAGCGCGACGGCGGTCACGCGGAGGTAGGAGGAGTTGGTGGCGCCGGCGGCGGGCGCGTAGCAGCGGAGGCCGCACGGGAACGCCGCGCAGGGGTCGCGGGCGAAGTCCCACGACGCGAGGCAGGAGTAGGGCGGCACCGAGGACGCGGCCACCGCGGACCTCAGCGCCGCGAGCGCCGCCTTGTCGCCCGGGAATGTGGATGTGGATGTGGCCGCGGGAGCCGACAGCGCCGCGTGCCGGAGCGCGAGCAGGAGAAGGGAGAGCAGCGGTAGCAGGACGCGACGACTAACCGGAGCCATTGTTGCATCGATCGAGGTGGAGGACGGCCTTGATATCGGCGCTAAAGTGGGATCACAGTGGAGTGTGAGCTGTGCCGGCTTTCGCCAGGGTGATGCGTTTTGCTGGCATCTGCACTGCGTGTCACTGTTCGCCGCGAAACCCGGGGGGCAAGGAGACAGACAAACGAAACGAGGCCGTTTCTTTTGTGCCATTGTTTAGACGACGGTGGTATTCGGTGCGCATGGTGATGGCAGCTTTTTTTTCGGTGTAATTCCATGAGTCGGTCGTTTCTATCATTAGGGAGGAGGCGGTGGAGTGCCGTTTACTTCAGAATTTGGAATCAGACGGCGAAGACCGGTTTAGAGGACGTTATAGCCAAGCTATGTTGATGTGATCATGTAAAGGAGAGGAAAAAGAAAAGAAAAGAAATAAGAGCTTAGCTCTCGTGCAAGTAAGTTGGGCATAACTATATGTGTTAGTAGGTCCAAGTAGCAAGTGTTGTGGAGAGGAATAAGAATGATAAATTCTTTTAAGAAAAATAGAAGATACATGTTGTATAATTTGGCGCTTGTAGTTTGATCTGTAGTCAAACACTTGCTTTATTATTGACCTTACTCTTACAAGATGTTTGATCTCACAATCTTGTTTTTGTTACTACGTCGGTTTGGAAACAAATAAGTACAATTCTAGTTTTTTTATCAAGTCAAATCATATTAGATTTGATCAAAATTTATAATAAACGTATCAATACATATAAAACTAGCTAACAGGTAGTCATGCTCTTAGCTACTCCCTCTGACATTTTTGTTTTTTGATATATTGTTTTAATTATATATCTAAACAAAATATATATTTAAGTGCATAGTAAAAAATATATATTTAATATTTTATAATTTAAAATGGAGAAAGTAATACAGGAGGTCATTCAATCTGACGACAATCATACATATGGTGAGGTATATACCTGGCAATGATATACATAGTAACCAAATGATCATTTACTTCATCATAATAATAAAAAAGCTAAAACAAAGTTAAATAAATATCACAGAAGAAATAAAATTTAATTATATGTAAGTCTCCAACTTTCACTGGATCAATCTAATTCATCGACAAAAAAAGAATCAAGGTAATATAAAGAAAAAAGGATATGAAAAGGATAACAAGACATCTAGTTATAGATCAATACGAAGGAACTAGCCCAATTAGTATAAATTACCTCAGGCTAATATAAGATTTTGTTTCTATTTTTTCCCTCTATGTATAAATTAAGTTTTTAAGTTCAAGTGTTATGAGATAAAGAGCATGACAGTGCCGTTAGAACACACTTCAAGAAATTTGCATTATTAAATTTAGTAATATATGCTTATTACCTCTAGAATAAATAAATATCTATATTTGAATATTAAAATATTGAGCGCTTTGGTGGTTCTTCACTCTTTCAATGCCCGTACGAGTTATAGCACATGGTAAAATTTCTGACCCCAAGATGAATTAGAACGTGACCATTAGATAAATCTACAAGCCTCCCATACCCATGTAGGTTAGAGAAAGCACGTGTCCGGGCACAATACAAAGTGTGATTCCAACAAGAATTGAAATGTATGACTCGATGGTCAAGTAAATCTTTGAGCGGCAAGTTGTCTACATAATTGCACAACAAGTTGTATGTCTAATGCCAATATAATGGCATGTTTGCCCCTCTCTCTCTGTCCATTCTAAATTTTAAGTCGTCTATATATATATATACACACACACACAATAAAGTTAAAGCAACTCACGACTTTGGAATGGCCGGATGTAGTAGTTATGAGAAATTCTTAAAATAATTTTCTACTACAAGTCACGGTGCACATAGTACCACCAAAATTTGAACTCAGAATTCAACTTGTTTGTTGTTTGTAGTGAAAGAAAAATGTTAACTATGTTAAAGAATAAGATATGACAAATAAAGTAACAAAGTGGGTTGTCGAGGGAAATGGACTTCTTTTTCTTTTATGCAAAGCAGGCCCCCACTTCTACGACACACTGGCCCAAAGTGAGAAAAAGTGCGGCGTACCTCAGGTTGCTGGGCCTAGATCGTACTTTCACATGGTCTGGGCCGTGAGCCGGACTGCTAGGGCTAGACGAAATGTTACATGATTTTTTTTTAACAACATGATTGATTTTGGCTCAACATGACAAATACCTAAAAAAAAATCTCATTTGCCTTCGGCTTGAAATGAAAACAAAATAAGAGTCGGATTTATTGAATCATCTAGTAAATACATTTTCAGCGGAGCTGCACACACATTTATTAATGTCAGGGTCATCGTTATGAACTATTGCTAGGTAATGAGATTAAACTGTGAGAACTGTACATTAGGCCGTACAGTAAGTTTCAGTTAAAAATTATTTTCCTTTTGACTAAACACATGTCAGTAATTAATACCAGCCAGCGGATGTGGCCAGAAACTGATGACGGACCAAACATGAGGAACAAGAAACCGCAACACACGACCTACTGTATACCCGATGGAAATGGAACGATGTGGCCAGAAACTGATGACTGATAACTCCCGCCTGCAGAATTCATGGATGCTTTTATATTCCAAAAAACAAAAATTATGGAGATGTGGATGTGCCATCGCTTCCATCCGCCGGAGGAAGACCTGATTGATGTCCCAACTGAAAAATACTTGTATTCTGCTAGGGCCTTGTTTATTTTCAAAAAAAAAATGCAAAATAAAATAATAGCACTTTCATTTGTATTTGACAAATATTGTTCAATTATAGACTAACTAGGCTCAAAAGATTCGTCTCACTAATTCCGACCAAACTGTGTAATTAGTTTTTATTTTCATCTATATTTAATACTCCATGCATACGTCTAAATATTTGATGTGATGGAGAATCTGAAAAATTTTGCAAAATTTTTGGGGAACTAAGGCCTTGTTTAGTTCCAAAAAATTTTAGAAAATTGACACGGTAGCACTTTCGTTTGTATTTGACAAATATTATCTAATCATGGACTAACTAGGCTCAAAAGATTCATCTCGTCAATTCCGACCAAACTGTACAATTAGTTTTTATTTTCGTCTATATTTAATACTCTACGCATACATCTAAAAATTCGATGTGACGGAGAATATGAAAAATTTTGCAAAATTTTCTGGGAACTAAACAAGACCTAAACAAAGCCTAGTAATAAATATCACTGTATGACGATAATTAACTTTGACAGGTATACTGTATACCTGCCGGCACCAGGACCCAGCGATCTCTGCTTGGATGGGACATGACCCTGATAGGCGTGCTCATCTCACGTTGAGCGGACACGATAGGGTCATGGTGGTCGCCGTCGCCGACTGATGAGTTCTCAGTTTTTATAAGCCAGATAGCGCCGTGGCGTTCACAGAACCATGCACTAGCAGGTCCTGGCGCGCATGACTCCACATATGGTATGGCAAAGCACACGGCAGTTTCGCCAGTACCGGGGCTGGGCTTGGGTAATATCGCTGCTCCTGTGCTCCGAGCCGCGCTGGATGTGGATGGGAGTAAGGCCATGTTTAGTTCACCCAAAAATCAAAATCTTTTCAAAATTCTCTGTCGCATCAAATCTTACGCCACATGCATGGAGTATTAAATATAGACGAAAATAAAAACTAATTGCACAGTTTACCTGTAAATCATGAGATAAATCTTTTAAGCCTATTTACTCCATGATTGGATAATGTTTGTCAAATAAAAACGAAAGTGCTACAGTTCCAAAAAGTTTTCACTTTTCGGAACTAAACAAGGCCTAAGGGTGCCCGTCTCAGCGTATGTACAGACAAAATATAAGATTGTTACTGTAGGAGTCAAAAAAAAAAAGACTGTTATCTACATTGCAGAAAAACTGTTGTTAGTAAGAGAGTCCTATGTCAAGTAATAGATAAGATAATATAGACAAATAACCATATAAAAAAGACGGTTACTGTATGAGTCAAAAAAAAGACAGTTATCTATAGTTAGATTGTTGTCAGTAAGAGAGACCTATGTCAAGTAGTAATAAATAAGATAATATAGACAAATAACCATATAAGGGGACTGTTACTGTATACGAATAAGAAAAAGAAAAAAGACTGGTATCTAGTAACACTGTTGTCACTAAGAGAGTTCAATATGTCCAGTAATAAATAAGATAATATAGACAAATAATTATATAAATAAACTATCTAGAAATCGGACCCTTGGCTCAATTGATCGCATAACTACATTAGTGACTCCTTTTATTTGATGCACGCGTGTCAGTTCCACTAACAATGCTCATCTTCTACATGGTTTCGTCTTCCTCTCATCCTCTCTTCCACCTCTGCTTGTCTTCTCCAACTACTTCTCTCACCAGCCTCCTTCGCCTTCTAGGTCATCGGCAACCTCATCACCCACCTCCCACCCTCGCCACCGCAACCCTGGCCTAGTGGCCTTCATTAACGTTGTGCTCAGTTGGCCCGCCGCCAATCCATGGCCACCCGTTGTGCTCCACTAAACGTCTAGCAACGCCGGCACCACCGCGCCTCCCCGGTCTCTAACCGCCACCACTACTGAGCCGGACACTAGCGTTGGCCATCTCACTAGCTTGGGAGGACATTTGAGATTTTCCCAAGCTCAAACCTAACTCTAAACTCGTCTACCCCACTGCCACCCGCCTGCGGTCGAGGCGATGATGTCATTGCGCCGCTCCACCCGTCCCACGTGCTCGCTACCCTGGCCTAACCAAGGGGCTTCATGAGGAAGACACCTATATTGGTCCTCATACTAATGCATGCACGATAAATAAGAATTTTGGCTAGAGATTTGGGTAACTGCAAACATCATATTCAACTACATCAAAGTGTGACAAAAAGTGAAGAGAAAGAGAGAAAAGGTATAAAACGAAAAAAATAAACACGGTGTACGGCATCATACTACACCCTACAACTAGGGCCTTCTTTATGTCTTGTTTAGTTTCATTTTCTTAAAAAATGGACACTATAGCACTTTCGTTTGTATTTGACAAATATTATTTAATTATGGACTAACTAGGCTTAAAAGTTTCGTCTCGCAAATTACGGGTAAACTGTATAATTAGTTATTTGTTTATTTATATTTAATGCTCCATGCATGTGCCGCAAGATTAGATGGACGGGAAATCTGAAAAAATTGCAAATTTTTTTAGGAACTAAACAAGGCCTTAGTTCACCCTAAAATCCAAAAACTTTTCAAGCCGTCACATAGAATATTGCGGCAGATGCATGAAGCATTAAATATAAATAAAACATAATTAATTGCACAATTTGTCTATAATTTGCAAACCAAATCTTTTGAGCCTAGTTAGTTTATAGTTGGACAATAATTACTAAATACAAACAAAAGTGCTATAATGTCAAAATACAAAAAGATTTCGGATCTAAACAAAGCATAGTATAGGAATACTATTACAATCACAAGAATAAATTTCAATGGCACGTCAAAAAAGCCACAGCAAATCAGCTAATTTCAGGAGAAATTAGGGTTTTTTTAGCACAAGGAGAAATTAGCGTTAAAAACTTATTGGGTCTACACGTGAAAGGAAAAGAGAATGGGATACCATGTCATGCTCGTTAGCTTGGCGCGAACGATCACCGAACTGGAGGGTGACAGTACATATACTCCTCCATGAAAATTTCAACTCCTAGAGTTGTAAGTCAAACTTTTAAAATTTTGATTAAATTTCTAAGAAAACATTAATATTTATAGTATCAAATTAATACCATAGAAGATATTTTTATAAGATACTTATTTTATATCATAGATATTGATATTTTTTTTCTATAAAGTTGATCAAAGTTAAAGAAGTTTGACTGACACGGATTCTAGGAGAGAAGAGGAAGTATATAGGTACGCCGGAAGTTGTGAATATATTGTTTTTTTTCACATTGAACACATAGATCAATCTCAGATTTCAAGTGACACGTGCCAGTCGCACATAAAAATGCAATGCAAAAGACAAAAAACATGAAAGGTGATAAAAATCTTGCAATTATTGGTAACTTAGGTTTATTGGAACTGAATTAAAAAAGATACAAATATTTGTAAATACTCAGAGCGTCTCCAATAATATCTAAAAAGTCACTTGGTAAATTAATGAGTTTTCCGTGTGACTAAAAAATTGGGAGCCTATTTGTTGGCTTTCTTCAACCATTTCCAAAATCTCGCTCTTCAAAGATAGAAGGTAATTTTGAAAGAATCCCAAGTTATTTTCCAACCACTTTTATACTCATTTTTTCTTGTACATTTGCATAAAAGAATTATGTCATCTTTCTTATTCTTTCTCATTTCTTCCACCATAAGACTGGCCGATGGATATATGTTTGTATATATCCACACGGCTAGGTCAATTTTCCAAAGTGAGGAAAGATTAGGAGCTCAGATATGGAGTTCTTGGAGACCAACTTTTTCGATCTTACTAAAAGACTAGTTAAGTGCCCGTGCGTTGCAACGGGAATACTAAATACCACAATAACATGTATATGAGAGTGTTTTACAATGTTGATACCAACCATATTACATAAATCTTCAAGAAAGATAGATAACTAAAATATAAATCTAAATTTAATTGCGAACTGAAACATCAGTAAGTCATAGCTACTTGTCTCTTATTTCTTTCTGACTTCCTCTATTATTATCTGAAATTTAGATGTATACAATATGTCAGTGCCTAAGGATAGATAGTTAAATCTTGCGACATATGTATGAAATATTGAACATAAATAAAATAAAAAACTAATTATATAGTTTGTCTATAATTTGCGAGATTAATCTTTTGAGCTTAATTAGTTTATGATTGGACGATAATTTTTTTTGTCTTAGGAACTAAACAAGGCCTTAATGGATGGGGGCCCATAAATTAGAGTGCATGGAGACAAACACCTACATAATGCATAGGAGTATATATTTACAACATGTATGAAACGTCTGATTTTCTCCATCAGCCATTATGTTCCTAGGCTCTAGGCAGCAGGCTTAAGCACCACTATGCTAGGCGCTAGGCAGCTGCAGGCCTCCGGCAGCAAGAGCAGCAGCGGCAGCACACTGCAGGTTGTACAGAGGTAGGTACAACAAGAGTACTGGGGCGAGCGAGCGACGGGCGGGGTCGACGATTTACTTTCGCCCTTTTTTAGTAGTAGGATTAAGATTGGGGATGGATATTGGAAACTTTTGAAGGTGCTCTAAGCATTATGTTCGAAACTAAACAACATGCACGTGCCTATCAAAAATATCTTTTAAATCAAACAATAATAGTAACAATGAAATCTTGGAGAATGTTCACATATATAATTTTAAAAATAATCATAGTAGCGTGTAAAGAAGTATGCAGGTTCAAAGACTAAAGAAGATCGGCTCAAAGAATAAACAAAATTCAGTCAATTTTTCAAAACTCAAATTTGGCATGTTAATTAAAAGATTCCCTTGCTAAATTTCTCACATATTTAACCAAACCAATAAAATTGAGACGTGCAGTCCGAGTACAGTAATGATAGAAGTTACAATTCAAAAATATGAGAGCTGAATGCTTATAATACAACAAAAATGAATATGTCATATAGAATAACGTTTTCCTATAATGGAAACATAAGATAAACTCATCCGCGCCGTGGCGTTCACTGAACCATGCCCTGGCACGTCCTGCGCGCATGACTACACGTATGGGTATGGCACACGGCAGTTTGGCCAGTACCGGGGCTGCGCTGCGGCAATATCACTGCTCCTGTGCTTCGAGCCGCGCTGGATATGTATGTGGATGTGGATGTACAGACAACTGCTGCTATCTGTAATAAGACTGTTACTGTATGAGTCAAAAAAAAACTGTTATCTGTAGTACTATAAGACTGTTATTAGTAAGAGAGTCCAAGTCAAGTAATAAATAAGATAATATAGAGAAATCACTATACAAATAAATTATCTAGATACAGTGCCGACCTTTGGCTGAGAATGGTTGACCACATATTTAGATTAGTGCCTCCTCAACCCCCTTTATTTGACGCACGTGTCTGTTCCAGTAACAATGCCCATCTTCTACATGTTTTCGTCTCTCTCAACTTCTTCCGCCTTTTGTCATCTTCTCCAACTACTCCTCCCCTTGCCGGCCTCCTCTGCCTCCTAGGTCATCAGCAACCTCACCAACTACCTCCCTCCCTTGCCACTGCAACCTCGGCCTTCACTAAAGTTATGCTCAGTTACCTCGCCGCCAGCCTATGCCCATCAGTTGTCCTCCACCACCCACCACTGAGCCGGCCACTAGCGTCGGCCATTTCTCTAGGTCTGAAGGACATTGGAGATTTCCCGAAGCATAACCCTAACCCTAAACTTGTCTACCCGACTGCTGGTGGCTGGCGATGATGATGTCGCCATGCTTCTCCACCAGTCGCCCCCTAATAACCAAGGGGCTTTAGGAGAAAGACATCGTGTATTGGTATTGTTATCAATGTATGCACGTCAAAATAAGAATTTGGCTATATTAGAGGATTTGCGAACATCATATTCAACTAGATCAGAAACAGGACAAAAGGTGAAGAGAAAGAGTGAAAAGGTAGAAAACCAAAAAAAATAAGCACGGTGTACGACATCATACTACACCATACAACTAGGCCTTGTTTTAGATTGGAGATGAAATTTTTTTTGGGTGTCACATTAGATGTGTCAGAAGGATATCGAGAGAGATTTTTAGAAACTAATAAAAAAACAAATTACATAGCTCGTCTGGAAACTGCAAGATAAATTCATTAAGCATAATTAATCTATCATTAACACATGTGGGTTACTGTAGCACTTAAGGCTAATCATGAACTAACTAGGCTTAAAAGATTTGTCTTGCAATTTTCAACCAAACTGTGTAATTAGTTTTTTTTTTATCTACATTTAATGTTCCATACATGTGTCCAAAGATTCGATGAGATGAATGAAAATTTTTTGGGTGGGAAACTCAACAGGGCCTTAGTTGACCTCAAAATTCAAAAAAATTTCAAGATTCCCCGTCATATTAAATCTTGTGGCACGTGCATGGAGCACTAAATATAGACTAAAACAAAAACTAATTGCACAGTTTATCTTTAATTTATGAAACAATTTTTTTGAGTCTAGTTAGTCTATAGTTGGACAATAATTATAAAATACAAATGAAAAAGTTACAATGTCAAAATTCAAAAACTTTTCACAACTAAATAATGCCTAAACAGGCCCTAGTATAGGAATACTATTACAATCACGAGAATAAATTTCGATGGCAACTCAAAAAGCCACAGCAAATCAGCTAATTTCAGGAGAAATTAACGTTAACACCTAATTGGGTCTACACGTGAAAGGAAAAGAGAATGGGATACTATGTCATGCTCGTTGGCTTGGCGCGAACAAATCAGAGGGTGACCGTACAGTATATATTTGCTGGTCTGCAAAGTTAAGACTAAAATTATTATTGGCTGATTTATTATGAGAAAAAAAACACTGCTGGCTGGTAAAAAAAAGTATAACTGAAAAGAAAAGAGAACAGGCAGACACACATAAAAGTGCAATGCAAAAGAAAAGGATGATAAAAAAAATCTTGCAGTCAGTGGTAACTTAGGTTTATTGGAACTGAATAAAAAAATAAAAATATTTGTACATGCTCAGAGCGCCTCCAATAATATCTAAAAAGTCACTTGGTAAATTAATGAGCTTTCCAAGTGACTAAAAAGATTGGGAGCATATTTGTTGGCTTCCTCCAACCATTTCTAAATCTTGCTCCTAAAAGATAGAAGATAATTTTACATAAGAATCCTAAATTATTTTCCAACCACTTATATATTATTTTTATGAAACAGAAGGGGTGGAAGTCCGTACTGAAATTTTATTAAAAATAAAACAATTGGTACAGAAGTGTGCTCATGAAACAAAAAGAAAAGAAAAGAAGAAAAAATAACTAAAAGTACACAAAGACCTCTAGGCAACCAAAGTACATATTCTTTTTACTTTCTTTTTCTTATATATTTGCATCAGGAACTCTGTCTTACTTCTTATTTCTTTCCCACGTTCTTCCACCTTCATGTTGGCCGATAGATATCCACATAATTAGGTCGATTTTCCAAAGTGCGGAAAGATTGGGAGCTGAGATATGGTGTTTTTCAGATAGTAATTTTTTCAATGTTACTGAAAAATCAAGATTGGGGGTGGATATTGAAAACTTTTGGAGGCGCTCTAAGTATTATGTTTGAAACTGAACAAATGAGAGAAAAAAAAAAGGTAATTTTGATTCGGTGTCAGCCCAAATATATACTCCCTACTAAATCCCCTTTATCTTAATTTTTAACACTTGTATCTTTTTAATAAATTTGCTAGCTCTATATGCCCCTACCCGCGTGCATACCGGTACCGGTTGATTGATAGCTAATGTTCTCTGTCACCACCAGCACATCTCCACAGAACCCAACAGCACCAACTGTACCCATGTCGCCCCAATAACGTGGAACCACTCGGCCGTGGGGGACCCCTGGCCCTGGCTAACTGGATTCATTGATGAACGAACCCTGGCCACGAAGTCCACCATGGCCACGAAATCCAGTCCAGCCACACTGCCAGCCACGGCGAGCACGTACTATATAGCACGTGTTTGCGTGCACCGGCGGCAGCACAGCCCAGACGGCTAAGCCCAGGCAACACTGCGGCACGTACGCGCGCAGAGATACACAGAGCAGCTAGTAGCTCGCTCGCAACACCAGCAAAAGCTTGAGAGTCATGGGGAGTGTGCCAGAGGAGACGGCGGCCCTGGACAACATCGGCGACCTGGTGAGCGACCTGAGGGAGGTGTACGAGAGCGGCAGGACCCAGGACATGGAGTGGCGGCAGTCGCAGCTCAGGGGCCTCGTCAGGCTCCTGGAGGACGAGGAGGAGGCCATCTTCGACGCGCTCCACGAGGACCTGGGCAAGCACCGCGTCGAGGCCTTCAGAGACGAGGTTGGTCGTTGGTTTCTTGCGTTGCGTTGCGTGTCTGAATCTGAATTAATACTCTCTCTGCGTTGTGTGTTCATTGTTGTTATTCGCTCGTGTATATATGTTCAGGTTGGGGTTCTGAAGAAGTCCGTCGTCGACAAGCTGCAAAACCTCAAGAAATGGGCGGCTCCGGAGAAGGCAAGAAAGCTCTCTGGCTAATACATACTAATACACGCAAGGCGGAGCTTAATTTATGCCTGCATGCATGTAGATGGACATGCATGCTGTCAGCTTATTTTATCAGTATATATGGATTATTTCCTCATGACCTTAGGCTGATGCATTTCGTCATGCCTTGACACTTTGTGATTACAGGCTCACACGCCGCTCGTCGCCTTCCCGGCGACGGCGCTGGTGGTGCCGGAGCCGCTCGGGGTTGTGCTCATCTTCTCATGCTGGAATCTCCCAATAGGTGAGAGGCCGACGATGAACTAGATCTTTGCTTTACATTAGGCGTGCTTGCAGCGAACAATAAGATTAAATGTCGTTCTCTCTAGAAACTGGGAGAGCTACTGATGAACTGATCTGACTGAATGACTCTCCGAGCATTAATAAACCCCACGCTAGTTTATTTCTAACTTTTAACAACAAAATAGCTAGCTAGGGACTGAAAGGCAATTGTATATATGTTGGTTAGACATCACATCATCGTATCAGTTTCAAGCATAACTCGCTAGAACTAACGATTAAGTGAGTCGCATTGGTGACCCACAAGAAATGTATGACCGTGTGTTTGTGTCAAGTGTGTGGTGCAAAATTTGCCAACCTACACAACTTCACAAAGGATAGCTTCATTAATTACTTTTGCAACAAGATCCTCAGTTACATCGAGTTGGACCCTAGTCAAAGTTAGATAGCACTTTCTCCTATCACAATTCATTCACAACTAAATTAAGTTCACCTAGATTTGCTCGATCTAAGTCAAACTGATTACCTTTTGCTAACGATTTCTAAAATTTTACATACGACAACACAAAATTAATACTAGAATGTTTTTTTTCCATTAAAGCCTATTTAAGTGCCATATATATCGATGATTGCGTCGTTTCAATAGCTGTTCAAAATAATATAACACTAGTAAGAGACAGTTTTAAGCACTTTCCTAGGTATTGGTTTTACTCTATGTAGTACTGGACTCTATTGATTGTGCAATTTAGATGTGTTTTATTAAACGTCTAAGAGCATCTCTAACAGTTTGGTAAATGACTTTCCATCTATAATTTTTTTAAGTAAAATGAGGAAAAACCCTCTCCAACAGTTTGACATCCTAATTCACCATCTTTTCTAACTTGACATATCTCTTTATCTAGCGTGCAAATATGTGCATGGGCTCCATGCTTGGTATCGGTGTTTCTCCTCATGCTTAACGGAGCTCTTCGTTTGTTTAGCTAGGCTCTTCGTTAGCTTAGCGGGGCTCTTTATTTCGTTAGCAGGTTTTTGGAAACGAAATTTGTCAAACTGTTGGAGATGAGATTTTTTTTCTCTCTCCATATTACTTTGGGAGTTGACTAACAACAAGATTTGGAAAACAAATTTTACCAAACGGTTAGAGATGCTCCGAGAGCGGTACTATACTCGCACTGTCGCACAGCATGAATTGGCCAAGAACCTAACGAAAAAGGTCCAACCCAAGGTCCAAATGGTCGCTACACACTACCAAACTACAGTACACAAGCTAGTGTAATCATTGGTGAAGAGCTAGCGTAATAGCCGTGTCTCGTGACTTAACCAATCTGTCTGATGGCGACAGTGCGTATGCGTCACCTTTGTGAATTATGACAGGCAAGTAGATCTCGAACATGTTCTCCTTGTCCTTAGGCTAGCTGATGGTTGGACTTTTAGCACACAAATCGGTGAAAGGTCGTGTTGAATCTATCCGTCATTCAATAATATTTTTATTTTACAATAAATTAATAAACTTTCAATTATGACTTACAACTCCTTACTATCACAGCCGACTGCCCTCACCCTTTTTTTTTTTAAAAAAAAGTAAATTGCTGGTGCACCAGTGATGAGAAGAACCGAAGTTGAGATGAAATAGAGCCGCGATTGATATGATAACCAAATCATATCATCATCGACCTTCGCTCATGCAAACGGCAAATAAAACCACCACCACCACCCACCATGTTTCTGATGCTGGTTTCACGCGCGCGCAGGCCTAGCTCTGGAACCTCTCTCGGGAGCCCTGGCGGCCGGGAACGCTGCGGTGGTGAAGCCATCGGAGCTGGCGCCGTCCACGTCGGCGTTCCTGGCGGCCAACATACCCAAGTACCTGGACTCCAAGGCCGTGAAGGTCGTCGAGGGCGGGCCTGAGGTCGGGGACAAGCTCATGGACTACCCATGGGACAAGGTCCTCTTCACTGGTAATCAATCAACTACAGTCTAGCCTCTGAACAGTACCTGCTTGCATTTTCTTGCATGAGCGTATATCTGACCCTGCATCGGATCATTTCTCAGGCAGCAGCCGTGTTGGGCGCCTGATCATGACCAAGGCCGCCAAGCACCTCACCCCGGTGGCGCTAGAGCTCGGCTCCAAATGCCCCTGCATCGTCGACTGGCTTGACAGCAACAGGGACAGCCAGGTAAGCTAAGCTCCTCCCCCCACACTGTCTTGTGCTCTTCACAATTGTTCAGTCTTGCAACAGCAGCGGCTGCTGTACGTGTTCCAATCCAAGCCTCTAATTGATCTTACCATGTGTACCACGTGGACTATACTGCAACAATCAGATAGCTGTTAATCGCATTATTGGAGCGAAATGGTCCACCTGCTCCGGCCAAGCCTGCATCGCCATCGACTACCTGCTGGTGGAGGAGGAATTCGCTCCGATTCTGGTCTGCCTCTGCCTCGGCCCCCAATATCAGTGTATCATATGATATCTTCTGCTCTAGCATGTTACCTCAACTGATCTGACAACAACGCTTGTTTGTTCCCCCTGATGGATGAATGAAGATCGAGATGCTCAAATCAACGCTCGAGAGGTTCTTCACCAGGCCAGAGTACATGGCGCGCATTCTGAACGAGAAGCATTTCCAGAGGCTCAGTGGCTTCCTGGCCGACCGCAGGGTGGCGTCCTCCGTCGTCCATGGCGGGCACTTCAACCCCAAGACACTGTAAGGCACCCAACGCAAACGAGTGTCCCTGTCACCACAGAAACTGACGCCTCTGCTTGACGACATGTTTCCCGATTGCATGTGTTGTGCAGGAGCATCGAGCCCACACTTCTGCTGAACCCTCCGCTTGACTCGGACATCATGACGGAGGAGATATTCGGCCCGCTGCTCCCGATCATCACGGTGAAGAAGATCGAAGACAGCATCAAGTTCCTCAAGTCGAAGCCGAAGCCGCTGGCGATCTACGCCTTCACCAGGAACGAGAAGCTCAAGCAGCGGATCATCGACGAGACGTCGTCGGGGAGCGTCACCTTCAACGACGCCATCGTGCAGGTGCGCAACGACAATCAATCAATCCTAGGGGCCGTGGCTGACACTGACCTCTTTCTCCTGCACTGCACCTTCTTCTGCTGAAACAAATGCACACACACGAGTTTCTGAACTTTCTCCTGCAAACGACGTTTGCTTGCTTGCAGTATGGGCTGGACAGCATCCCGTTCGGTGGCGTAGGGCACAGTGGGTTCGGGCAGTACCACGGCAAGTACACGTTCGAGATGTTCAGCCACAAGAAGGCGGTGCTCAAGAGGAGCCTCCTCGTCGAATTCATGTTCCGGTACCCGCCGTGGGACGAGACCAAGATCGGGATGCTCAGGCGCGTCTACCGTTTCGACTACGTCTCGCTCTTCCTCGCGATCGTCGGCCTAAGGAGATAAAAGCAGCCGGCGGTGATGAGTGAATAATCCAGCAGACAGAATTTACCACTACAGTTGCTAATGGACAAGTTTGAGCAGCAACGGTTATGGATTCGTTTATATATATACTACTGGTCGATGAATACAACAAAGCGTCTATACTGTTGTTTTGTACGTGTCTGTCAAAAGATTTAAGAATAATCGATTATCCTTTTAGTTTGTGCTTTTCTTGAACAACAGGACATATTGCAACCCACTCAGGCTAGGCTATCTCATTGCGAAATATTGTAAGCATTAAGGATGTTTGGTTTGAAACCTGGCTGGCCTAGGCTAGGAGGTGCTGGCCACGCACGTCAATCCAAATCCAACCCAAGACATCCAAAATCGGACACGAGGTCCCAAAGCAAACAAGCCCTCACCGTTTATCTCAATTAGACCCAAGCACATCCAAAATCGGACACCACGCACCAGATCCTAAAGCAAACAAGCCCTTATTGCTTCGGCCTTATCGCTCGACTGATAAGCCATAGCTGAAAGTACTGTTCGCTAATTCGTTGTAAGAGAAAAACATTGATGAATGACTAGCAGATTCAGCAGATTAGACCCTAGGAAAGCTGCCTGGCTAGGCATCCCATGCGTCCAATTTTGACTAGCAGTAATTGTAGTCAACAACCAAACAATATATAAATGACTGACACTTGTTCCCTTCAATCCCTTAATTATTGTTCTTTGGACAAGGTTGAGGTAAAACTTTTAAACTTTGACTATCAATAACACTTAAAATATTTCTAAAGACATTAAGAAAACATGTGGCAATTAGTAGTTTTTAAAAAAGGCTTCAATAAAATTACACATTTGTTCATTTTTCTATAATATTGTAACAGAAATAACAGTCAAAGTTTTGTTGGGGAGGATGTGTCACTGTATGAAACAACAAAGATTCTGAAAGTGAATAGTTGTTCTTTTTATGATTTGGCATGGAATTAAAGAAAAGAGATGAGAACAGTACCCACCTATGGTTTTAGATAGAGTGACATGGTACAATGTACCGGGAAAAGTCTAGGGAGAACCAAACAAGGTAAAAGGTACTCCCACCATTTCAAATTAAAGTTGTTTTGGCTTTTTAAGTCCATAACTTTTGATGTGGATCTAGATATATGCTGTCTAAGATACATATAAAAGATTATGTACCTATAAAAGCCAAAACCACTTATAATTTGGAATGGAGATAGCAATAAAGTCATCGGAAGTTAAGGAATGTTACTGATGATACCTAGTTCGAATATACTGTACAAGTATACAACTAGTAGTTCATTGACCTACCTATACTAATTTCAATACTGAACAAGGTAAACCAACCAAATTCCATTCATAAGACATAGATGGGTAAGTAGAAATTATATGCAATTGAAGAGATCACACAAATCCAGCAGTACAGATGGTTGTCGCAACACTACCATGCTCACACATTCTGTCAGCCCTAAACAGAAAAGAACACCCCTCCCATACATATACTCACGTGTTCTTGACAGTGCAAGCTTGTCCAGTGATCCATCATTGTGACTGACTCTTCCCAAGAAGTTTCTCGAGCTGTCCATTTGAAAGTGCATTTACTGTATCTGCAATTATATAGCAAACAAAAATGTTGACTGTTGGTATCGACCAAGGTCGCAGTATGCTTAAATAGTTACATGGAAACAACAGTGCAACTGAAGGTTTAAGAGCACTCAAGGTTTTTAAACACTAACCGTCCGCGCCACCAACATGCTGGCCATTGACAAACACCTGTGGCACAGTACGACGCCCAACTAGGTCCAGGAGAACATTTTGAATGTCACGCCCATCCTCTGCATGGCATTGTATTAGGCTTTGTAATCCTTGCCGATAAACCAAACAAAGTACGCGATTGCATTGAAGTTGCATACAAATCAAGGATGATTACCTCGGGTATCTAGTTCAACAACATATGGGTCTTCCTTGAGATCTCGAAATATACGCTTAGCACGCATGGAGTGGCTATGAGAAAGGGAGCAAAGGAGCATTTAGTAGTAACAAAAGTAACCACTACAAGTACTTGATACTGGAAAAATAATCAGACCATGAAAAGAAGTGTTCTGTTTTCTTTTCAAATTTTAATTTAGGTACAAGTCCAGGAGTTCAGTTCACCTGGCATCAATACCATCACATTATCTGATAACCTTACTAGAGCTAAAAGCATTGGAGTAATTGTCCATTATGTGCTTGTATAGCAGTACCAATTTTCATGAATACACAGGAGAGCCCTGTATCTTTGCATTAAGTCTATAGCAGTAACCCAAGTGAAAGAGATAAAGATCAATATCCAAGTGGAACATGATACAGGAAATGAAAAGGGAGAACCCTTGATGTAAGTAAAATGCTTCTCTGATAAAGCAACAGCAACCATAATGTTGTTTTGTGCTGGCACACTGGATTTCCCTGAGGAAATGGAAGAAATAACAGCCAGCATCGTGCCCTAACAGAAAGGGCATAGTAGGCAGGGAAAGAGATAGTAAAACAAAGTCTATCGAGGTACAAAACAAAAACGACCCCCTTCCCATGAATGGACAGTGAGAACACGGTAGGCAGGGAAGATGAGGGCATGTTAACAGGGGATTCTCACTGTTCTCTGATTCAACAAGGGTGAGTTTTGAGAAGGTCCTTAAGTTGGATTTTCACCAAAAAATGCTTTACAAAGACACTACAAGATATACCTGCTCAATATACACAATGCTTGTAGCAAGCATATTTACCAAAAAAAACAAAAAAAACTCCTTCCCTGTATTTACCCTTTTTCTGATAAATACAAATTACAAATCAATATACCAAACATCTAGGTTTCATAAGCTGCAATAAAAACATGAAAATGGCATATGAATATAACCTTGTGGACCATGGTCTATGGTGCCTACTGTACTTCTGACCACAGAATAGGAATAAACCAATCTTATAAATTCAAACTCATCTATAGCTTCTGTCATGAAAACTAAGTCAGTTTATTTCAAAAAAAGAAAAAACTAAGTCCGAAACAAACAATACTAAAATAACTTCACGTGCAACCATGGTGTGCGTGTCTAGGTAGAACCATACAACAAGTCAGTTCAAATCCAAATCATCACTCTGCAAGTAACAGGCCAACTGGCTACTGGTCAGCTAAAGACAGTTGGGCTTGTTAGGTCTGTGAACAAAATAGTTCTCCCACATGATACAATAGTATACACTATAATTCACATGAAGTGCTGATCCACAACAGTATGATCTGAACCTATAGCCTAGTACAGCCTATTCTACTTGTAATAGAGTGTAGACCAGCATCTTATGCCATAAACTAGAGCAACATAATCTGCAGAACAAAGTAATCGTCACGGTGTTATACTGTTATTAAGATTCACCGGACCAGACCCATGTTTCATCAGAACATGAAACAGTTCCTGGGTTCCATTTTTCTATTTTTTTAGCAGCTAAACAGCCCCCGATTTGCACCGCAGGAACCACATCCGCAATAGCACTGAACGAAACCCAACCAATTGCACCGGAACTGTCCTAATTCGCACCCCAACCATCTGCAAAATCCATCCGATTCACTATATAAACCCAAAGCCTTCGCCAAGCAAAACAGCTGCTAGACTGTGAGCTTGATGGGATCTGAACTGCGCGCTTAGTTACACTCGGCTGCCCGTGCCGCCGTGGACCCCGAAGATCTCCCAGATTTCCAGGCCGAAAGCGAGCAAAGCAGAGAGAGCGGTATGCCGAAGCGGTTGGTGTTTGGGTGGGAGGACTTACGGGCAGTAGGTCTTGGAGAAGATGGTGATGCGGTTGGAGTAGATGGCGTTCTGGACGAAAGCCGACGGCGACCGCGTCGCCGCCGCGAACTCCGCCGCGGCGAGGAGGAAGAAGACGGGAAACGCCAATCTGACCAGAGCCATGCCCCCCCTTCTGAATCGACAGACCCAACCCGTTGCTCTCCCGTCTTTTTCCAGGAAGGCCGAAGAAGGCCACGCAGTTTGTTTTCCTTTTAATTTCCCTTCCTTTTTTAGGCTTTTTTTTTTTGAGAAACCCTTCCCTTTTTTTAGTGGAAGACCCGCCGCCATTCAGTTCCCATTGGGCTTTTGTATTTCGCGTAGGCTTTGGGCCCATAAGATGTCCTATATGATGCAACTCTCAATTTCTTTTTTCTTTTTTGAACAAACAGGCACGAAGGTGTGGCTATTTCATTGGTAGAGAAATAAATGCACTCGGGAGCCTGGAAAGAGGCAAAAAAGATTCTACCCTCGCGATAGAAGGCTCGCTAGGCTTTTTTATCTTGTAGCAATCCACGTTATGACCTCATTCTTTATTTTGATCAACAGGGCAAGAGGCGAGGCTTCTCGGAGCCTGTTTGTTTAGATTTTTTTGAGAGCTTTTGAATATCAATTTTGGAACCTTCCAAAAGCCAGGTTATGAGAGCTTTTTGGCTTTTGAAAGGTCCAAAAAATGATGTCCAAAAGCTCCCAAGAAGCTAAAATAAATAAGGCTTGAGGTTTCCAAAATCCAAAGGAGGATGAGGCTCCTACATGCCTTTCATAAGAATGTCGAGCATGGTGGAAATCTTTGTTCCACCATTGAATTGTGGAGTCGCTTACTTGCCAGTTTCGTGGACTTAAATTCACTTGACCTATGTAGCTAGGAGGCATCCAAACTTCACCAAGTATACATGGTTTAATCGTTCTGGGGATATCTTGGGCTGTGCGGATAGTTGCGCCTCCCTATTTTGATCTGAGTCCAAATGGGATTTTGGATAATAAACCATGTATAAAATTTTCAAAGGAGAGCAAATAGTCTACTTTGGCCCCTTTAAAAAAGTCTAGTTTGGTAATGGTGTGAAGAAACCAAATGCTCTCTCTTGTAGGAGAGGGTCATATGGTTGAATTTACTCCACGAATTCATCTTCTTAATTGTACTATGTTCAAGGGAAAATTATGCACCTTTATTTTCTTATAATTTTTTTATTCAAACCGATTTAGTTTTACCAACTCTGTGAATATCATCAATGTGCATTACACAACCCATCTGGTAGCTCACATTTTAGATCTTGTATGGAGTTCATATGAACATATTTTCTCAAGGACAAATGCATATGAAACATACGACGACGGCGTGATGTGTGAACATAAACCGCCGCTAATGTCTAGGGCGTGCTGTGTATACCAATGACCGTATTCTGTTGCTCAACATTGCATTAATTGCTCGCGGCATCTCCTCAACTTTGGTTTTGACAACAAGTTCGCACCAAACTCCAATCAAATTCGACCCACCGGCCGGAAATTCCACGGCACGTTGAAGAATTCCAGGAATTGCGGCTTCTACACGTGCTTCTTCTGGTCTTGGGTAAAGGTTGGAAAATGAAGACTGCACGTACTGTTGCTGCACCTCGAGATGATAGACAGCGATAGATTATACAGTAGGCTCTGAAGTTGCAACGAGCAAAAAGATAGTACAAAGGCACTGAGGTACATTCATTCTCTAGCGCCCCTAAAAAAAAAGCCCAAATTAACGCTCCCAAGCATACACTGATCATCATCACTCCACGTGAACGAGGACGCCCAGGAGCGAAAAAAAAAAATTGCACTGCTGGCAATTGAGCACGATCGAAACAACCTCAGTTACAGTAGTCAACAAGTAGCGTAGCGGTAGCAGTAATAATGCACCAGCCGAGGCATAATTAATAATAATACAACAGGCGGCGGCTCGATCATCGGCGACTCTGTCACGGTCGTCTTCCCCGTTGAGTTGTTCACCAATCACCAGTAGGAATACGAGGATGCCGCCGACGTGGCTCGGGATCTCTTGCTGCCGGCGCCGGCCACGGACAGCCCCGTGCTGCTGCTGTACATCGCCATCTGCGGCACCCACTGCTCCCTGATGCCCCGCGCGCCGCCGGCGGCGGACGAGTCCTCGTAGAAGAGCTGCTCCGGCGCCATCCACGCCGAGTAGCCGTAGCCGTCCTGCAGGCCGCCGATCCGAGCTAGCCCTCCCTGCTCAAATGTAGCGGGAAACCAAGGTTAATCATCACACACTTTGAAATGCATTTCCGTGTGAAACGAAGCAGATAGCGGTAGATCTGGTCTATTCTAGTACTCTTATTACAGTATTACTCTAGGCTCAGGACGCCGTGGCTAAACTGGCCCCGCGAGATTATTAATAAAGTTGTTCCTGGAGATATTTATGGTCACGCACACCCTGGACCAGCCGAGAGCATAGCTGCTACAAAACCGTACAGCGCGCCCATAACAGATGGTTATTGGTTGGATTGGATTGGAAGCAGCGCACTAATGCAGACGCAGACGTGCTCGATCGGGATAGGCTGCCATGCTTTGCATGTGCTTGCTTGCTCATGAACGGTGTCTAAAAGAGAAGGGTTCGTCTGTTCATGGATGGGATCGTCGCCGCTAAAACATTTTACTGCACGCGCGCCAATGGCCAAACGGAAGAGTAGTACAGTACGTATGGGACCAACCAATAACATCAACCTGATACGACGCGTCTGCGGAGACGCCGGCGATGTTTGTCGCGGCGCCGGCGGCGGCCTCGTCCACGAGGAAGTCCTCGACGTGCCACCCGGGCAGCGTCTTGATGAGGTACTCGGAGATGCTGCTGCCGTTATCGCTCCCGCTCCCGTGGCTGGTGGCGGGCGCCGCCGACGACGGAGGAGGGGCGGCGGACGCGTCGCCGCCTGCGCTGCAGCAGAAGCTGCCGCTGCCGCTGCTGTTCTCGTCCTCCGACCCCGACGGCGGCGGCGGCGGCGCCGGGCACGCGGCGGGCTCGGCGGAGAGGCGCACGCCCGTGAGCAGGAACCGGGTGTGGCGCATCGTCAGCTCGCTGGCCGTGTGCACCGACACGTCGCAGTCGCGGCACAGGATGGCGCGGTCCTCCTTGCAGAACAGGAGCCCCCGCTTCTCCTGCGTGACCAACACATCGTCTCAGCTTCTCGCAGTCAAAAATTAAACAAAACCCCGGCCCCGATCCAAAGATTCTGTATGCGTGGGCGTCGTCGATCGAACCTGGCAGATGTCGCAGAGCGGAGGCTGTGCCTGCTGCTGCGCCGGCGACCCCGACCCCGACGAGGACGGCGGCGCCGGGTTGAGCAGCGAGAAGCGGCGGTGCTTGCCGGCGAGCTTGTTGGCGCGGTGCACGCGGCGGTCGCACGCGTCGCACAGCGCGGCCTCGTCGGCGCAGCAGAACACCGACGCCGCCTCGGCCGCGCACACGTCGCACTGCACCTTCATCTTGCCCACTCTCTCTCTCTGCTTGTTGCTTTTTTTCCCCTGAGCGGCGATCGCGCTCTCGACGGGATTGAGGCGGCTCAGCTCAGGGCTTGATGAGCTGAGGTCAATCGCTATGGATGGATGGGCTGGAGGAAAGCGAAGCTGACTGTAGCAACCGCGCGGAGGAGGATGATAGTAGTACTAGTGTTAGTCCTAGCTAGCTAAAGACCGGGCTTATTAGCGCGGAAAGATATGTGGGGGCTATTGCACTTTTATATGCCGCGACGAGATCGCACGAGCACAAGGCGATTTGTGGTTAAGCTTAAGCACGAGCGATTAGGTGCCGATGTTGCTTGTAAAGCGAGGTGGCTGATGGGGATCAGCATTGAACACATGGCCAAGTCAAGACCGGGGGATCAGACGACGGAGAGGCAGAGATGCAGAGGGCCTCTGCAGCTCAGCGTGCATCTGCTGCATCACGACTAAGGCCTTGTTTAGTTTACCCTGAAAACCAAAAAGTTTTCAAGATTTCCCGTCACATCGAATCTTGTGTCACATGCATGAAACATTAAATATAAACGAAAACAAAAACTAATTACACAGTTTAGC